>Ga0209437_100177_pt1 | contig 135759 bp, 121 predicted proteins | sample AraplaL_Cvi_mTSA_FD_184266 | JGI IMG/M metagenome (GOLD analysis project Ga0209437, IMG submission 184266) | Arabidopsis root microbial communities from the University of North Carolina, USA - plate scrape CL_Cvi_mTSA (SPAdes) (version 2) | ecosystem: Host-associated > Plants > Roots >...
CTTTGACAGCCTTGAAGAACTGGAAAATGAACTCCTTAAATACCTCGTTTATTATAACTGGGAAAGACCACACCAAGGTATCGGCGGAAAGAAACCTATCGATATGGTCGCCCTAAACAACAAAAAACAATAGCTAATTCTGTTACCGAATTACCTAACCCTTACAATTGCGAGCGCAGCGTGGCAATCTCCTCGCGTTCTAAACGGTTAGCATAGCTACGAGATTGCTTCGTACCTCTTCGCGATGACATTATTTTACTGACTTTTAGCCAGAGCAATAATGTCTTTCCCTTCTATAATCTGCTTGCCATAGCCATCATTGGTAGCGCTGATCATGGCATGGGCTAACTCCTGCAAAGTAACAAAGCCAGCAGGATACAACGCTCTGCCAATGGGGAACAACCAGTTGATGTATTTATAAAAACTATGTGTGTTCAACAAACCTTTTATCGGCCTGATAAAACCTGGCCGAAAGGCAAATACCTGCTTAAAAGATAATTTCATCAAATCGTTTTCGGTTTTTCCTTTAACGGCGGCCCAGCCTTTGCCTTTTTCATTGCTGTCAGTTCCGGCTCCGGAGATGTAGCAAAAGGTCATGCCAGGGTTAAGTTTGCTCAGCGTTTCGCCCACATGCATGGTTAGCGTGTAAGTTAACTTATAATACTCCTCGGCTTTGATGCCTACTGATGATACCCCTAAACAAAAATAACAGGCGTTATATCCTGATAACTCACGCTCAATAGCCGAAAGATCAAAAAAATTACCATGTATTATCTCCTTAAGTTTGGGATGGGTAATGTTCATGCTTTTCCTGTTGATCAGCAGAACAGCTTCTACATCGGGGTGCTGTAGGCATTCGTGCATCACCCCCTCGCCTACCATTCCGGTGGCCCCTGTTATAATAGCCCTTATTTTTGTTCTCATAATTTTGCAGGGTTTACCAACATTAACCAGGTGAGATCAAATGCATCGTTAATGATCTGCTCTTTTTTGTCGCTGCATAGATCGCATTTCACCAAGAACTCATACATCCCGTTAATCTGGCTCCAGGCAAGCGTGGCAATTAGCTCGGTAGGTAAATACTTAAATATTCCGGCCTGTACAGCACCCTCTAAAAGTTGCGTATGCTTCTGGGAATGCCTGGCTATATCCTCGGCAGGAACCAAGGCCAGGTGTGGTGAAAAGTGAAATTGTTGAAGAAAAAAGAACTCTTCCGGATGTGCAACCCCCCATTTTAACGAATACACAAACATGTTCCTGAATTTATCTTTAAAAGTTTCGCCTTGGTCTATCTTTTCAAACAGATGGGTGTTCAGCTCCTCTTTTGTTTGGTTGTACAGGGTCACTACTAATTCGTCTTTGGTTTTAAAATAATGAAAAAGTGTACCGTTTGATACACCGGCCTCCACAGCTATTTTACTGGTGGGTGTACCGTGAAACCCGTATTGTACAAACAATTTTAGGGCCGTTGAAAGAATTGATGCTGACTTATCCATATATAAACTGACTAATCACTCTACAAATGTATCTAAAATTCGGCCACCGCAAATTATTTCTCTGGTTAACAGTGCTTACATCATAAAATATTAAAATAAAACGACAATTCTTTATGCGTTGGGCAACCCTTTGCTGTGAAGCAACGATATATTAATAGACAACCATATTAGAGCCTGCAGGTGTATCCGGCGGGTATGGTGTAATAAAAGCTTGATAAATCTTTAATTATCTGCATATGGTACCAGTTTCAGTTGTGATCATCACCAAAAACGAAGCCGAAATGATAGGCCGCAGCATCACGATGCTGAGGCAGTTAACCGATGATATTGTTGTAGTTGATAACGATAGTACCGATCATACTATTGATATATCGGTAGAGAATGGCTGCCGCGTTTACCAAAAAAGCTGGGACGGATACGGAGCTAATAAAAATAAAGGTATTGCCCTTGCCCGCTATAACTGGATACTGAGCATCGATGCTGACGAAATACCAGATGCTGACCTGCTTACTTCTATCAGTCGCTTAAAGCTGGATGATTGCGATACCGTTTATGATATACCTTTTAAAGCTTATTATGGCAACAAAGCTATCAATTTTGGCAATTGGGGCCGCGATCATCACATCAGGTTATTTAACCGCACACGTGTAAAATGGTCGGAGCCACCTGTACATGAAACCCTGGTGCTGCCGCAGAATATGCGTGTGCAGAAATTGAGCGGTCATCTGCACCACTATTCAGTTAAAAATGTGCAGGAACATGAGGCCAAAATTGTGCACTACGCTCAGTTGAGCGCCTTAAAATATCAGCAAAGTGGTAAAAAAGCCAGCATGGTAAAATTATATCTTGCTCCTATCTTCCATTTTGTAAAAGCTTACGTATTTTTATTAGGTTTTTTAGATGGCAAAGAAGGCTGGAATATTGCCCGCATGGCCTTTAAAAATACCTGGTTAAAATATTATTACCTGGATAAGGCCGAACAAAATCCCGTTGGAAAGAAAAACCTGTATGAAGTACCTGTTATGGCATACGAACTTAAAGCCAATGCCCATACCGAATAAAGCGGGGCGTTGCCCATGAAAAAAACGCTCATCCAAAACCTTTCGGCCAATACACTGCAATTGGTAATCAATCAATTGTTCGGGGTGTTGATGTTCTACGTGCTTTCTGTCAATTTGGATAAAGATAGTTTTGGGTTGATTAACCTGGCGCTTACGGTAGTATTCACCGCATTTAATATCCTTTCTTTTGGTATCGATCAAACGGTAGTTAAAAAAGTAGCCCATGGCGATGATGCCCGCAGTGTGCTATCCATTTACACATTCCACGTGGTTTTTACCGGGTGCATATTTTACGGTATACTGTTACTGGGTAAACTGTTTTTTACAAGCGACGCCTTACTTTACCGGCTCATTTTATTTATTGGCGCGGGCAAGCTGATGCTCTTTTTTTCTACCCCGCTTAAACAGATATCCGGGGGGATGGAACGATTTAAGCTGCAGGCTTATATGCTGGTGGTGTCAAACATCGTTCGGGGTTGCGCTTTGGTTGTATTAGCGATAACGCATTTGTTAAGCATTACCGGTATTATGTGGGTATTTATAGCCGGTGATACGCTGGAGTTCTTATTCAGCGTATACCTGTTCAAAAGATATATTGGCATATCCATCGCGCCCCGATGGAATAAAGCCGAATACGGTTTGCTGGTCAGGCAGTCCTTACCACAGGTAGGCGTTGTTTTGATCACCTCGGCACTGGCCCGTTTTGATTGGTTGTTTATCGGCTTTATGGTATCGGCCATCAAACTGGCCGAATATAGCTTTGCATACAAAGTATTCGAAATAGCTACCCTGCCCCTGCTGGCTATAGCGCCCTTATTGATACCCCGATTTACCCAGTTGTTTAAAGATGAAAGCTATACCGGCAATAACCTGAAACTCCTGATCAGGGCCGAGATGGTTATTGCTACATTTACTGCTTTGCTGCTGAACATGTGCTGGAACCCATTGATTGATCACATCACCGGCGGAAAATACGGCGTAGTTAATAGTAATACCATTTTCATCCTGTCGTTATGCCTGCCATTCATATACATCATGAATTTTTTCTGGACGATATACTTTGTACAGAATCGCCTAAAAATGATCCTGCAGGTTTTCCTGGTAACGTTTGGTGTAAATGTTATAGGCGATTTGCTGCTGATCCCCTTTTTTAAAAACGAAGGCGCCGCTATCGCTTTCCTGGCATCATGCGTTGTGCAGGCTATTTTATTCAACTCAAAAAATAAACTCAGCGAATTGAATGGTAGTCTGTTTATTTTGTTAAAATGCACTACCTGCGCGCTTATCGGCGGTGTATTGGCTAAATTTCTATTCCAAAACTTCTGGCTGGCTTTGCTGGCCTCGGTGGCTTTTTACTTTATGGCTTTAGCACTTATCCGCCAGATCAAAATTGCCGACTATAAAAATTTCCGTAAAATATTGGGTCGATAGATCAGGGTATCGGATAGCCAGTATCTGGATTTTTGTAGACTGAATGTATTTTTAAAAGTCTTGATACTTGACACTAACTACTTGATACTTTAAAAAACTTCCAGGCAACCAATCCCATTTTTAGGTCGTAATGATTATAAAGAAACCGGAGCATGTTGACCAGAGCAGTGGCTTTTTATAGGGATAAAATAAATGATAAGGTGGATTGGAGGCTACTCACCTTTTTGCTGCTTTTTTTAAACGTAAAGCTGGCCATAAAAATTCCGGTTATTTTGCTGTTTAGCTTATGGCCCGCCAATTTTAAATTCGGATTCCGGTTTAAAGATTCCCGCCTGCCGCTTTTTTATCCGCTCATCATCATCATAGCTGTAGTTAACTGGATCATTTATCAAGGTTATACCAATGGTAATTACAATATTGTGCTGCTTACCGGCATTGGTTTTTGGCTGCTGTGCATATTGGCTATACACCAGGTTAAACTGGCTATTGACAACAATACCCCCGAAAAGGTACATCAAACCATAACAGCCTTTTTTATAATCAATGCCCTGATATCTTTATTGATACTTGCCGTTATCGTTTTAAAAACGCACACTATCAACCCATATACCTACCAGGGGCAGTATCAGAAATACTTTATCAACACCGGTGATTATATTAAAGGAATAGCCTTTGATACTTCCATTACCAATTCTACATTATGCGCTTTTGGTGTTATTTACTTCCTGATACGCAAAAATGCCGCAATGCTGCTGGTTTGTATGGCTATCCTGCTGCTTACCGCAAGCAATTTTGTTAATCTGGCTTTACTACCCATATTATTGCTGCTGTTTGTTTTTAAAACTGATCGTTATCAAAAAAGCCTGGTTGTTGTATGCTTTGTTTTTCTGGTTGTTTTCATGGCTAAGATATCGCCGCAGAATAATAATTACACCACGCAAACACTCATTCACTTATTTAAAAAAGATAAACCGGTAAATACCGCGGCCGTGCCTGTAAACCCAATGGCCGACTGGCGTATTACCGACCGGCCCGATAATACCCTAACGCCCGAAGAACGCAAACAAAAGATAGCTACCCTGTATCTGGACAGCGTAGGCAAGATGCTGGATTCGATAAGGGTGCGTAGACGTCCGGACTATGCAAAGAATGCTTTCCTGGCTGATGGAGGGCGTATAGCCATTACAGAACCCAACCTGAACGGTGATTTTTATCAATACAATAAAGAAACCCCGCTTGCAATGCTGCAATTGGTGAATTTTATAAAATTGCACAAAACAGCCCTGCCTACTGCCGGAAATGATGATTTTGTTTATGCTATACCCGGTAAGGCGGCAGGATTTTTGCAAACCATTGCCTTTTTTCGGACCCATTTGGGCAAGATACTCACTGGTACAGGTATTGGTAATTTCTCATCGAAATTGGCTTACCGCACAGCAGGATCTGGTTTTGCCGGTGGGTATCCTGCCAAATATGCCTATATCAACCACGATTTTTTGGTTAATCACCTTGATCTGTACCTGTATTTTTATAGCAAACAAACAAGTTTACACTCCATCAGTAATAGCCCCTATTCTGTTTATGACCAATTACTGGCCGAATACGGTTTATTGGGTATTATCCTGTTTATAGTCTGTTATATAGGCTTTTTTATACGTCATTATCAAAAGCTCACTTATGGTTTGCCCATATTGTTTTTGGTGCTGGCTGTTCTGCTGACCGATTACTGGTTTGAACAACTATCGGTAATGGTGTTTTTTGAACTGCTGTTATTGCTCAATATCAAAGAAAATGAAACCGTTAAACCAATTCTCCCATGAATTTTGACACACCCCAAATAACGGTTCTGATGCCTGCTTATAATGTGGGTAAATATATAGCCGATGCTATCCGGTCGGTGCTGGAGCAATCGTTTACCGATTTTGAACTGCTTATAGTTAATGACGGCTCTACAGATGATACCGTTGATGTGATCCATTCCTTTGCCGACCCGCGCATAGTGATGATACACCAGGACAATAAAGGGGTATCCCTGGCCTTGAATACCGGGTTAAAATATGCCCGTGCCCCTTATATAGCCCGGTTTGATGCCGATGACGTGTGCCATCCTGAGCGCTTACAAATACAGTATGATTTTATGATCAACAATCCCGATTACAGTATCATAGGCTCCGCCGCCGATTATATGGATATGGAAGGTACTTATCTTTTTACCTCTACCCCTCCGGCAACAAGCAATGAAGACATTCAGCAATTGGCATCGTCGGTTTGCCCCTTTATGCATCCCACCGTGTTCTATAAAAAAGAAGTGATCTTAAAAGCAGGCGGTTATAGCGAATATGCTTACACCTATGAGGATCATTTTTTATGGGTAAGCATCCTGAAAGATCAAAAGGCCTGTAATTTCGCCCAGCCTTTAATCAAACACAGGCTTAATCCGGAATCCATCACTATTGATGAAAAATGGCGACCTCGTAAATTCCTCAAAATAAAATACAGCACGCTAAAAAACAAGGTAGTTACCGCAGATGACGGTGCTCAGCTAACCGCAATGGGTCAAAAACAGCAATTGCGCCGGGTTAAGCATGGCGCCTATTATGCATTGTGTGCCAAAAAACTATTGGTCAATAATTATCATCCGCAAAAGGCACGGGGACATGTGGTAAAAGCTATCAGCATATCGCCATTACGACTTGATAATTATCTGTTATATACTATCAGCTTTTTGCCCGAAAAATTCATCATGTGGTTGCATAAATTAAATTCAGGGAGGCTGGCGCAATGATCAAAGTAGCATTTATAACCCGGTCGACCATATATACTGTACCCGGCGGCGATACTATCCAGGCGGTGCAAACAGCGCGTCACTTGACCGAAATGGGCATTACTGCCGATATCAGGCTGGCTAATGAAAGTATCCATTACAATCATTACGATCTGCTGCATTTTTTTAATCTTACCCGCCCGGCCGATATCCTGTATCATAGCCAGAAAGCAGGTAAGCCCTACGTAGTATCTACCATTTTGTGCAATTACGGTGAGTATGATAAATACCACCGCAAGGGCATGGGCAGATTGCTGCGTTATCTGTCGACAGACACTATCGAGTATATTAAATCCATAGCCCGTTATCTGTTGGGACGTGATAGTTTGGCAAGCTTGTCATACACCTGGCTTGGTCAGCGTAAGAGCATCAAGAATATATTGAGCAGGGCCGCTATGATACTGCCCAATTCAGAGTCGGAGTATAACCGGGTGATCCAATCATACGAGCGCAAGGTGAAACACCTGGTAGTGCCTAACGGGGCCGATCAGAATATGTTTCAGTATGATCCGGACTATCCAAAGGATGAGAAACTGGTGATCTGCGCAGCACGAATAGAGGGTATCAAAAATCAGCTGAACCTTATACGTGCGCTCAACAATACCCCCTATCGCTTACTGTTGATTGGCACACATGCCCCAAATCAGCTGGCCTATTACCAGGAATGCCGGGAAATAGCTGCCGATAATGTGATTTTTATTGATCACATCCCACAGCAGGAACTGGTAAAATATTACCGCCGGGCAAAAGTGCACATCCTGCCCAGCTGGTTTGAAACTACCGGCCTGAGCTCGATTGAAGCCGCGCTCATGGGTTGCAATATTGTAACCAGCGATAAAGGCGATGTACGCGAGTATTTTGCCGACGACGCCTTTTACTGCGATCCATCATCACCGGAAAGTATCCTGGCCGCTGTTGAAAAGGCAAGCAAAACGCCTTACAATGAGACTTTAAGACACCGCATATTAAAACAGTACACCTGGAAACAGGCGGCATCACAAACATTAAAAGCGTATCAATCAGTATTATAGCCATGAAATTACGTATAGCCATTTTAGGAACCCGGGGCATCCCCAATTATTACGGTGGATTTGAGCATATATCTGAATATGTATCGGCCGGTTTGGTAAAACGCGGGCACTCGGTAACTGTTTATAATTCGCACAATCACCCGTATACCCAGGATAGCTGGAATGGTGTGGAGATAAAACACTGCTACGACCCGGAATATTTGATAGGTACCGCCGGACAATTCATCTATGATATGAATTGCCTGCTGGATGCCCGCAAAAACAAGTTTGACGTGGTATTGATCATGGGTTATACCAGCAGCTCGGTTTGGGGCAAACTGTATCCAAAAAATAGTACCATCATCACCAATATGGATGGTATGGAGTGGAAACGGTCAAAGTACTCCAAACCGGTACAGCAATTTTTAAAATACGCCGAAAAGTTGGCTGTAAAGTACAGTCATTATTATGTGGCCGACTCCAGGGTGATCAAATCATACCTTGCCGATAAATATAACATTACAAGTGAATATATCCCCTACGGCGCTGATGTTTACTCGGATCAGGAACGTGAACAGTATGACTTTGACGAAGCCTTAAAAGAAGATTATTTCCTGCTGATGGCACGCATGGAGCCCGAAAATAATATCGAAACTATTCTGGATGGATTTAACAAAAGCAATTCGCGCAGAAAGTTTAAAGTTTTGGGCGATACCGGCAACCGCTTTGGCAAGTATATCACCAATAAATTTAATAACGATGAGCGTATAGAATTTAAAGGATCTATTTTTGATAACCCCAAAGTACGATCGCTACAAAATAACTCTTACCTGTATTTTCATGGGCATAGCGTAGGCGGCACCAATCCATCTCTATTGGAAGCCATGGCCAGCGAAGCGCTTATCGCCGCGCATAACAACCCCTTCAATAAATCGGTGCTGAATACCGATGCTTTTTATTTTTCAAATGCTCTCGAAGTGCGGGAACTGGTAGAAAACGTACAGCGCCAAGACACAGAAAAAAGCATGGTGATGAATAACCTGCATAAGATCCAGGATCAGTTTAATTGGGAAACGGTAATTGATCAGTACGAGGAATTTATTGTGGAAAGCTATAAACACGCCAATCATGAAGCAATTATTGCTTATTAATGATACACCGGCCAATAGGATAAGCTATTACCATGTGCTCTTGCTCATGGCAAGCCTGCCTTTTGATATGTTTTACAGTCATATCATTCTTATTAGTTTTACGCTGCACACGCTTATTCATCTGGATAAAAGCAGGCTAAAAGCATTACGTACTTTTAAGCTGTTGGTACTGCCTTCTGTTTTATTTATTACCATCATCGCCACCATTTATACTATCAACCTAAAGGCTGCTTTTAATGAATGGACTTTGCGGATCCCGCTCTTACTGTTCCCGGTTATGTTCCTACTCAATGGCCTCGATTGGAAAAAATACCGGGAAAACTTCTTGATGGGGTTTTCGTTGGTTTGCGCGTTAACCGTTTTTTACCTGTTCGTGGTTGTTTTGGCCACCGTTAGGTTTTATCATATGCCTTTGCGGGCCATTTTTGGTGAAGGTTTTACCAATCATAATTTCGCCGGTCCGTTAAAAATTCACGCTACTTTTTTCTCCTTCCAGCTGGTTGTCGCATTGGTTTACCTGCTGTCGGTTTTGATCAAAGGGGTAACAACCAGGTGGTTAAGAAATATATACATCATCAGTTGTCTTATCCTGGTATGTGGAATGATTCAGTTGAGTTCCAAATCAATATTGATTATCCTTTTTGTGGCTGTAAACGTGGTACTGCCACTGTATCTGCTACAGGCAAAACAGCGTCGGCGATACATGATTACCGGATGGTTGATCACAGCAGTAGGTATTGCCGGAATTTTAAGCATATCCACCTTCAGAGATCGCTACATAACCTTGCTGAAAGACGATATTTCAACAGATAAAACCATCCCCCGGAACTCAGATTCGCGCTTTGAACGCTGGCATATCGCAGCCGCACGCATAAAAGATAAACCATTGCTGGGATATGGCTCAGGCTCGGAAGTAGGTTTGCTGAAGGATGATTTTTATAATGCCAAAATGTACAGCTCCTATCTCAAAGGCTTGAATTCCCATAATCAGTATATCAGTTTCGTATTAAAATCGGGTATATGGGGATTGGTTATTTATATACTGACACTGGTTTATGGGTTTAAAATGGCCTTCAAACGAAAAGATGTTTTGTTCATCAGCTTTATGCTGATTATTGCTGTGGTGTCGGTGAGCGAAAACTTATTGGATGTAGATAAGGGCGTGATGTTTTACAGCTTTTTCTTTTCCTTTTTCCTGTTCTCGGCGCCTGATAATAAAACAATTATCAAAGAGCAGCAAAAACCTGATGAATATTTAATACCGCTGGCAACCAACGCATTGGCTGCTACGTCATAATTATATACTACTAAATATACAGCACCGTGGCAGAGATCAAAAAAAACATATTGGCAACACTGGCTTATTTCGATGTGTTCAACTATCCGCTTACGCGGGAAGAGATAAGTTTGTTTCTGCCCGTTAAGTGCGATGCTATAGATTTTGATCTGGCTATGGCCTGCCTGGTGAGTTGCAGACTGATTTATCGGTTCGACAGGTTCTATATGCTAAAGAACGATCCCTACCTGGTGAAAAGAAGAAACGACGGGAACCAGAAAGCGGCCGATATGATTAAAACAGCCCGTAAGGTAGGTAATATCCTTATCCGTTTCCCTTATGTGCGTGGTATAGCTATTTCGGGTTCTTTATCAAAAAACTATGCCGATGCCGAATCAGATATCGATCTGTTTATAGTTACCGCCCCCAACCGCATGTGGGTGGCCCGTACATTGATGCACTTTTTAAAAAAACTCACGTTCCTGGTTAATCGCGAGCATTACTTCTGCATGAACTACTATATAGATGAGCAGCAGCTGGAAATTGCCGAAAAGAACATTTATACGGCGACCGAAGTGGTTACCCTGATCCCGATACAGGGCGATACCACCTTTGCCGATTTTTTTGCAGCCAACGCCTGGACACGCGACTATCTGCCCAATCATATCATGCGGGTATCCACAGCCAAACCTTTAAGCAAATTTCCCTTAAAAAGCCTGGTTGAATGGTTATTGAATAATCGTTTGGGCGAATTACTGGATAACAAGTTCATGAGGATCACGGCCAGCAGATGGAGTCAGAAAACCCGCGAGAAAAAGTTAAATGATCACGGTATGGTACTGGCCATGGCAACCGGTAAACATTACGCCAAACCCGATCCAAAGAATTTCCAGATTAGTCTAATCAGTCGTTACGAAACCAGGATAGCACAGTTGCTGGTAGAAAACCAGCATAGTGTAGCGAATTAATAAATAAAGAAATTATGTCATTGCGAGGAGGAACGACGAAGCGATCTCGTAGCTGTTCAACTTCCGCTGTCATTTCGAATGAGGAACGAGGAGAAATCTTTTACGTTGTTTAGAAATGAGCAGAAGATTTCTCCCTGCGGTCGAAATGACAGCTTTAAATTAATACTCCCGAATAGTTTTGTTACTTCTTTTCCAGCGAGATAATAAAATAGTCGCCCATGAATTTCCAGGGCCAGCTACTTTTTAATTTATCTTCTTTGTTTTTCAGGAATTGATAGGCTTTAGGATGCTTTTCAGCAAAGCCTTCAATGTAGGATGGCGGTACAATGGTGCAAAGTCCCTCAACACCTAATACTTTATATGATTCCTTTAAAGTATTGATAATGAATGATGAACTGTAGTAAAAGCACTTGAAATAAGTCCCCTCGATATGTGCGGTACGGCCATTGCTGCTAAAAAACCTGCGGAAGGCGGTTTTGAATTTGCCTTTAAAAACCAGCAAGGTTTCCCACAGGCAAAAGCCGGGAATAACCACCAGCGTTACCTTGCCGCCTGGTTTTAAAAGCTGGTCAAAAGACAGGAGAACTTTGTCCAGTTCGCAGGTACAATTGAGACCACCAAAGTTAGAGAATATATGGTCAAATGGCCCCTGGTTTTGCAGTTGGGCCAATTGAGTAAAAGAGCAAATTTCTGTGCTGATCCGGTCGCGGTAAGCTTCAGTTTTTTGGCGCAGTACCTGTTGCATGCCTGTGGATATATCGGTAGCATGTACCCGGTGACCATTTTTGGCAAAAAACAAGGCATCTTCGCCGGTTCCGCTGTTAAGCTCCAGGATACTACTGTTGGGCGCCAGGTATTGCAAAACATGTTGCCTTACCCTTGCCCGTTTATAGTTAACAATGGTATTGCTGGAATAGATCTCATCAAAAATAACCGACTGCCGGCTAAAAGCTGTAGAGGCATCGGTTTCGTTGGTACTCGTTATGCTTATCCCGTTTGTCATGATGCTTTTTCCAGTTGATTAAGTTTAAAGCGCTCAATCATCATGGCCGGTGCATGGTATAAAACAGAGGCAGCTTTGCGGATGCGTTTTACACTTGGTTTAAAGGGGTTGCTCAACAGCTCAACCAAACTATGTTTAGCCAGATGAGCATGATAGTTTTGATGTACGTACTTGTGCAGCTGTTTGTAGTAAGCAGGCTTAAAGGTATTGTTGAACATCAGTGCCATCTCGTCGGAGTCGGTCCAGTTGGTTTTTTGCTGCAGATCGGCCTTTACTTTTTCATAAAACAGCGTACCGGGCAGTGGGTACGAAACTGATATACCAATTTCATAAGGCAGCAAGTTGTTGATCATACGGATGGTTCGCCTGATATCTTCCTTGTTTTCGCCCGGATAACCAAACTGGATAAAGAAAGATGGTTTGATGCCATGCTTTTTCATCATTTGGGTTGCGGTGTATATCTGTTGTATGGTAGTGCCCTTATCCATGGCATCCAGTATCTTTTGCGATCCGCTTTCCGCGCCTATCCAAACATTATCACAGCCCGATGCTGCTAAAGCTTCCACGGTTTCATCATCCAGTAACAGATCGGCGCGGGATTGCAGCTTGTACCTGAACTGCAAGCCCTCCTGTTTTACTAATCTGGCGAATTCAACTACCCAACCTGGTTTCAAGCCAAAAATATCATCACAAAACCAGATATGATCCATGTTGAACATCTCCTTCATCAGCTTCAACTCGATGATCACATTTTCGGGACTGCGCGAATTGTAGCGGTTACCATAAATAGGTTTGGCGCACCAGTTACACTTAAAGGGGCAGCCGCGTGTGGTACCCACATTGAGCGAAAAATAACCTTTATGCTGCAGCCAGCATTCGCGATATGGCGCAATGTTAACCAGGTCCCAGGCCGGTAATGGCAAACTATCCAGATCTTTCAACACAGGCCTGCCCGGTGTTTTAACCGGGACATTATCCTGTAGATAAGCAAGGCCTTGTATATGAGAGAAATCTTCTCCCTTTTTTATGGTATTAGTCAATTCCAGTAAAGTTTGCTCTGCTTCGCCGATGATCACAAAGTCGGCGCCCTCGGCCAGATATTCTTTGAAACGGTCGGTTGAGTCGGAACTGGCCACAATGACGGTGCAGCCGCGCTCTTTGGCCAATTTGCACATGGCAAAAGCAGCCTCGCGCATATTGGTGAGGCACATTTTGGTGAGGTAATTAAAACCATCGTCATAGATCACAAAAAAACCGGGACGGGTTTTATCCAGGAGATCCGTGATCTCAAGTGGGGTATGACTAAACATTGTATCAAAAAGCGATACCTGGTAATTGTTTTGCCGCATCAATGAAGCAGCATATAAAGTGCCTAGTGGCGGATATGGCTGTCCCTGCGCCCATTGTTTGGGATCGAAACGCAAAAAATAGGAATGCGTAAAAAGTATATGATTTAACTGTTCCATAGGTTAAGCGACATTGGTTAATGGCGACAGGTTAAGTGAGCAAACGCATTTTACACAGGTTGGGTGCCCCGAGGTATCCAATGCCCTGCGGAAGGCGATGGCTTCGTCGCTGTTAATGATTTGTTTAAGCGGGGTATCCCTGATATTGCCCATACCTTCCATAAAAAAACATGGCCGCACGGTGCCATCGGCTTCCACAACTGTGGATACCCAGGGTGCATTGCATTTTTTAAAAGGGAAATCATTCAAGCCATAAAAAGCGGCATAATAATGATAAATGTCCCTGATCTTTTCGCGGCTTTCCGCAATAAAGCGGTTATCAAACTCGGCGGCATATTTGGTCATCAGGTAATTGACTACTTCATTCAATTCGGGAAGTTCACGTTCTGCTATCCGTATTTCGTCCTGTCGTGGTTCTTCCCAGGCCTGCTGGCGGTTAAAAGCATGACTGCTCACATCGGCGGGCAAAAAGCTCACCTGGTCGAGCCCCATTTTTTTTGCTTCGGCAATAATAGCCGGCCAGTTACGATAGTTGAGCCGGTGTATCACCGTACGACCGGTTATACGATACGCGGGGTTTAGTTTTTTGATATACTCCACCCCTTCCTTAAGCTTGCGGAAGGCATTGGGAATGTTCCGGATAGCATCATGCAGGGGTTCATCACCATCTAAGGATACAATCAAATAGTCAACCCAGGTCAACAATTGCTCTGCATTGCTTTTTATGGATAAACCGGTGGTGAGCAGCGTTACTTTGATACCGGCATTTTTAAGGATGCGGCACAACGCAAAGAAATTGGAATTTAATAAAGCCTCGCCACCAGACATGAGCACTTGTTTGGTGCCGAGTTGTTTTAAGGATGCCAATAAGCCGCTGATATCTGCTTCGGTTAGTTGTTTCAGGTTTTTGTTGTCCTTCCAGATGTCACACATCACACAACGGCAGTTACAGGCGCTGTGAGGCATTAATATTACAATCGGCAATACTGATATCCTGTGCGTTTGCAGTGTGCGGTAACGCTCAAAAGTATGGTATAACGACTGACCTGCCATAACTATGGTTTTTCTTTCAAATCTTAAACACAATTAAAAACCCTGGATCTCCGGCTGGCGGTATTTCCAGAACCTTTGCAACAGCTTTATTTCGTATGGGTACTTGTACAGGTTTGTTTTATAACGCAGGCTCGATATCAGCTTAATTGATCTTCTCTTGAGGTCATTCATCCTGATATCGGTAACCGTTGGGTAAACGCCATTCAATACGGTCTCAAAATTTCTGATCTTGTCAATCATTTCCGGTTTTATCCAGGGGGTTAACGGGTTTTTGCGCAGATCGAAGCTTTCCCAGGCCGGGCTTATCCAGTCTTCCAATATCTGAGGATAGGCGAAGCCCGATTCCAAAACTTGTTTGTACAGTTCGGAGCCCTCTGTGGGCACCGGTGTATAGGTATAAATAACAATCTCAGTTTTAGGGTTAACGGCTTTTACCTGTTTGATAAAATTGATCTCAAAATCTATCTGCTTCTGCACTTTCTCGGGCGTTGCCGCTGGTGTGCCTAATACAAAAGAATATTCGGGGATGATATCGAATTTCTTCATCCGCTCGGCAAAACGGATGATCTGTTCGCCGGTTTGGGTGCCGCCTTTATCCATCTGTTCCAGGATCTCGTTGTTGCCGCTTTCGGCCCCAAAGAAAATACATTTGCAACCCGATTCCCGGATAATCTCCAGCGATGAGTCTTTAAACTTATCCATGGTGTCGATGCGTGCCATACCCCACCAGGTCATGTTTTCGGGTTTGATGAGTTTGGAAAAATCTACCGCGCGTTTCTCGGATACAAAAAAGTTATTGTCGTGAAACTCAATGGCATCGGCGCCCCATTTATCTTTAATGTATTTCACATCCTTATACACCGTTTGTGCCGATTTGGCTTTCCAGCGGGCCTCATAAATAGGCACCACCGCGCAAAACGAACAGGTAAAAGGGCAGCCAATGCTGGAATGATAAGCCAACGTATGCTCGCCCAGGTAGGTTTTACCCAGGAATTTAGGTATGGGATAAAAATTGTTCAGCTTATCATAAGGCAATGGCGGCAATGAATCCTGATCAAGCAGATCTTCTTTGATGGTTTTGGTTGTTTTACCATCGGCCTTATAGATCAGGTTTTTGATGAACTCGTAGGGTTTACTTTCCTCCAACGCGTCTATCAGTAAAGGAAACGCATTATCGCCGGGACCATTGATAATAAAATCAACATATTTAGAATCCAATACCACTTTGGGCTGATTAGAAGGGAAATAACCTCCCCAGATCATGGTGGTATATGGGTATTTTATTTTTATGGCTTTGGCTATTTCAATGGCTTGCTTTAATTGCGGGCCGGGCATCACCGTGAAACCCAGGTAGCCATACTCACCGGTTCGTAAATAGTTTTCTATTTTCTCCATCGGGTCGGCTTCACAGTTGCCGTCAACAATGGCCCATTCATATTTTCCTTCAATAGAGGCCGCTATATTTAAAATTGAATTAGGTATACGGTATCTGGCTATAGCACTTCTTGGGTTAAACAGTATTACCTTATTGATTTTTGCCATATAGATTTATTCTTGACGCACGAATATTTAAAGACCGGTCATTTAATTTTAATGATAAGCGATGAGGTTTTACCCCCATCGCTTACACAACCCTAAATCATAAAAATTATAACCGTTCTTAATACATTACGCTGGGTATTGGGCAGTGGTTGCCTCAGCCAGCAATAAAAAAATGCAGGCAACCTCAAGGCGTTTTACACCGTATTGTTATAAAAGATGATTACTATGCTGGCAACCATAAAAAACTACTTACAGAAAAAAAGGTCATTATCGGCCGTAACCGAAAAAAACGCGGTTGACGCTTATGATATCTGGGCCGAGAATTATGATAGCCAACCCGATAACCTCATGCTGCACCTGGACGGAAAGCTGTTTGAGCAGCTCATCAGCAACGTTGATATCAAAGGTAAACAGGTGGCCGATATTGGTTGTGGCACAGGCAGGCACTGGTCGCTGTTATTTAGTAAAGAGCCCGGCACGTTAACCGGGTTTGATGTATCTGGCGGAATGTTGAAAAAACTGAACGAAAAATATCCGCAGGCGCATACCTATATGATCACTAATAATTTGTTTTCTGTGATTCCCGACGAAACTTACGATGTGATCATATCTACCCTTACCGTGGCCCATATTGAGGATATTGAAGAAGCTATGCAGGCTTGGGCCCGTTTGCTCAAAAGCGGCGGCGAGCTCATTATCACCGATTTTCACCCACATATCCTGGCATCCGGCGGTAAACGGACATTTAAGCACAATAACTCGGTAATGGCCGTGCAGAACTACGTACACCCCATTTATACCATAAAAGATGCCTTGTTCCGGAATAATTTTGAGCTGCTTTTACAGGAGGAGATCAAAATAGACGAAAGCATGAAGCCTTTTTATACCAAACAACACGCGCTGCATGTGTATGAAAAGTATAAAGGTTTCCCGGTGATATACGGTATTCATTTAAAAAAGGGATAATGATACTCCACGGGCTGCGAATGGCCGATGGCGGGCAATGTGTAAACGTCAGGATCAATAAAGGTAAAATTGATGAGGTAACACCTGTGTCAATTACCGGGGATGACACTGATTTACATTTTGATAATGCCATGATCTTTCCCGGGTTGATCAATTCGCACGATCATCTTGATTTTAATCTTTTCCCCCAGTTAGGTAATCGCATATATATAAACTATACCGAGTGGGGCGCTTATATCCACAAACATTATAAACCCGAGATAAATCATATATTGCGGGTACCCGCTCCGCTGCGTATTCGCTGGGGAATATACAAAAACCTGCTTTGCGGGGTTACAACCGTGGTTAATCATGGCGAACATCTAAGCCTTGATGGCTCATTGATCAACGTTTTTGAAGAAACACAGGATCTGCACTCCGTAGGTTTTGAGAACCTATGGCGACTGAAACTCAACAATCCTTTAAGACGCCATTTGCCTGTAGCGATACATATTGGCGAGGGTACGGATGAGGCGGCTTCAACAGAAATTGACAGTCTTATCCGCTGGAACAAATGGCGCCGGCCGCTAATTGGTATCCATGCCGTGGCCATGACCGGCGCACAAGCTGCTAATTTTAAAGGTATTGTGTGGTGCCCCGAGTCGAACTATTATTTGTTGAATAAAACGGCCTCTATCGATCAATTAAAACAACACACCACTATTTTATTTGGCACCGACTCTACCCTTACTGGCAACTGGAACATATGGGATCACATCACCATGGCCCGTAAAACAGGTTTGCTTACAGACGAAGAGTTATACCAATCCCTGAATAGTAACGCCGCGAAAGTATGGCTGATGAATACCGGCGAAATCAGCCCGGGAAAAGATGCCGACCTGGTGATAGCCCGCCAAAAAAATGGAGCCACTGGGTTTGACTCTTTTCACGGTCTTAGCCCTGCCGGTTTGCTTATGGTGATGCATAAGGGTAATATCCGTCTGTTTGATCATGAGTTGTTACTGCAAGTTGCTTCCGTAGTAAAGGGGCGCGATTTTAGTCTGATCAGAGTAGGAAAAGCTTATAAATATATTGAAGGTAACCTTGGGGAATTGACGGAGCAAATTCATTTGTATTTGCCTGAATTTACTTTCCCGTTTGAATTTATGGATCATCAAACATTTTAAAAGGTGATAAAGCTGGTTGACCTTACTTATTATGCACATCGCGATTATACCCATACCGCCCAGGTTAGGGAAAACCATGCCCCTGCTCTTGCCTTTGCACCTTATCTTATCCATAAGATCGACTTTTGTTTTGTTAAACACGCCGCCTTTGAAGAGCACGTTGTTATGGATGGTGTGCCTTATCATTTTTTTAAAGGCCGAAACCGGTTTTGGTCCATCACGCTAAAAACACATCAATATATCAAAAAACTCAAGCCGGATGTGGTACTGGTGCAGGGATTCATCTTTCCGTTGCAAGTGATTTTTTTGCGATTGTTTTGCGGTAAGGGATTCAAAATTATGATCCAGCATCATGGTGGGTTGCCCTTCGGCGGTATCAAAGGCTGGCTGCAAAAAATAGCCTGCAGTTTTGCCGATGCTTTTATTTTTACGGCTGCCGGTAATGCTATGGTCTGGAAAAGGAAAAACATCATCAAACAGGATGCCCCCATATTTGAACTGCTGGAGGCCTCCACCAATCTTCAGCAAAAAGATAAGCAAATAAGTAAAACACGCACCCAAATGGCGGGCGAAACCAATATTTTATGGGTTGGCAGGTTAAATGCCAATAAAGACCCTATAGCTGTTTTATTGGGTTTTATGCAGTATCTGAAGATAAAACCCGAGGCCAAATTGTATATGATCTACCAAAGTGAGGATATGATCAATGATATAATGGCCTTGTTTGCCTCCAGTAAGCTGCTGGCAAACGCGGTGGTATTGGTGGGCCGCGTTGCTAACCACGAATTGCCCTACTGGTATAGCGCGGCCGATTTTTATATCTCGGGCAGCCATAAAGAAGGCAGTGGATATGCTTTATTAGAGGCTATGGCCTGTGGCTGTGTTCCGCTAATCACCGATATTCCTCCATATCAAAAAATAACCGGAAATGGCCGTTGCGGGTTTCTATATCCCCCGGGTGATGCCAATGCGCTGGCCAGATTGCTTTATACTGTGAATAACGCCGATCAAAAAAAGCTTTCTGACGATACCTTAATTCATTTTCATCAATACCTTAGCTTTAAGAATATCGCTGATGATCTGGTGGGTATTTGTGAGCAGGTCATGACGCCCATTCAAGCGTCAACGCTTGAATGATTTTTTAGAGTAAGCGTCCACGCTTACTTGTCTGATGTTGCAATCGTAAGCGTGGACGCTTACATTCATTGTAGTTCAGCATGACAAAATAGTTTTTTTATCTTTTTTAGCGCAAGTCTTGGGTGGTTGCTGGTGCGCTGATGACTTGTGCTTATGAGTCTGATGATGTCACAAGTCATCGACCCACAATACCATAACACAAGACTTGCGCCAATAAAGGTGAAACCACGAGTGGACAGTAAAAAATCTCCTGTCATTCTGAGCGTAGCGAAGAATCTATTATACTACAGAACTGTCTGCGAATAGATCCTTCGTTCCTCAGGATGACAACCTGAATTATGGAGATTGTCGTGGTTCGTTCGAAATAACGTTTAGTTTAGGAGAAACAAGAATACTCAACACCCAAATAAAGCGGCAACCCGGGTGGCAATGGTTTCTACGGGATATGCCAGTACGGGCTCATGCAGCAAATCAGGATCGTGCAGCAGCTCTTTAATTATCCCGGGTATATTCTCAACATTACCAGGTACATGATGCTGTGGCGGGCGCGAATCCATTCCCTTTACCAGGCTTACCACATGGCAGCCTGCATACAGGCCTTCGCTTAAAACGGTGCTGTAGCCTTCGTAGGCCGAGGTGTGCAGCAGTATCTTGGAGCGTTGCATTAATGCCAGAACTTCGGGGTGCGAGAGCTCTCCCTTAAGTTCGATATGATCTTCCAACTTTAGCCTGCTGATCTGTTTTTGGAGGTTCTCCATTTCAGGACCTTTACCACATATCACCGCTTTTAAATGCGGAAATTGCCTTGTAAGGCTTTTTACTACCTGGATAAACAGGTTGTATTGCTTCAATGGTATCAGCGAGCCTACCCCAATGATGTCGATCTCCCGGTTGGTGGATTGCTCTCCAAAAAGTGTGACATCTATCCCCGATGGGATGGTATAACCTGGCTGTATATGGTAATTAATGCTGAACTCCCTGGCCAAAAAATCAGATATGGCTATTAATTCGCCAGCCTGTGGTTTTACCTGTTTTACGTAATGGTTACCCGCTTTGGCATCCTGGCCAAGCAGCCAGGTATATTGTGGCAGGTTATACTTTTTGGCAAAGCGCTTACCCATATAGGCGGCCTCACCCATCCAAAAGCTCAATAGGCCCATCAGTTCATACCGGGCATGCAATTGTTTAAGCGTTTGCCATACCCGCCGCCAGGTGATTAAGCGGTATAACTGACCTTTGCCTTTTCCTGCCAATGCGATCACCTCCACCCCTTGCCAGTTATATCGCGCGGCTTTAAATGGGTACTGAAAACTAACCACCACGATATGCAGCCCGGGCTTATTTTGCTTTAGTCCCCTTACAAAGACCTGCATAGACGGTATGCAGGTAGTATCGTTTTCATCAGCCGGGAAACCGGGACTTAATATCACTATGGTTTTTTGTTTGGTCATTCCAGTGTTATCAGTTTGTTGCAATAGCTCAGGCTCGCGGTGTTATGGGTTATAAAAAGGATCATTTTGCCCGAAGCAGCCAGTCGTTGTAGTTGTATCAAAATGGCTTCCTCGGCCTGTTGATCCATCTCGCCAAAAGGTTCATCCAATATCAGTACGTCAAAATCATGGTAAAGCGCCCGGGCAAGCAATATGCGCTGGCGCTGACCGCCGCTCAAGTTTTTCCCATTTTCCCTGACGGTCTGGTACAATCCTTCTGCATTGCCATTCAGCAATGGGTTAAGTCCGCATATTGCGATAGCCTCAGCCAGTTTTTCATGCTCACTTTCCTCATCGCTGAGGGTGATATTTTTAAGAATCGTGTCATGAATAAAATAACCCTGTTGCTTTACATAGGCTATCCTGTTCCAATACTGTTTTCTGGCGATAATATTTGCTACCTGGTCATTGATGAGGATATCCCCATCATCAGGCACTAAAAAGCCTAACAATAGATTGATGAGCGTGGTTTTGCCTCTGCCAGATAAGGCCGAGATACCCGCCAGATCGCCCTTTTCGATACTAAAGCTGCTGTTTTTTAGGATCTGATGATCTTTATACCGGAAGCTGATGTTGTTGAATTGGATGGAGGTGATAGCCTCAGCCTCACCCCAGCCCTCTCCAAAGGAGAGGGAGCCTGGATCAGCAAAGCCGCTAAGTAAAGTCCTCTCCTTTTGAGAGGACCGGGGTGAGGTCAGATCATTCAGCGTAAACTCATAAGTTTTTATTTGCCCGGTGCTGTTGAGTATTTTGATAATACCGGGGATGATCTTGTAGGCGGCAGCCATAAAAACGCCGATAGTGAGCAGATCAATTACTGGCTGGTTGGTCCAGTATTTATTGATGAGCACTAATATAAAGAAACCCAGCACCGCGAAGACCTCCACCAGGCGCGATGGTAAAGCCTGCAAGGTTTGTTGCCCGGCCAGGTTATCATTCAGCCGTTGCTGATAGCTGTGGTAACGATTGGTGAAAAAGCTGGTTTTATCATAAATATTACTCTCCACAAAACCGGCTAATGATTCCTGTAAATGCTGAAGCGTTTTTTCGCTGGCCTGTTTGGTATTCACCCTGATCTGTTTCGACCGTTTCCGGATAAACCAGGCCAGTAAAATTACCGGAGGTAACAGCAACAGCAGCAGCAATAGAAATAATATGGGCTGATAGATGAGTATAGCACAAACCGTAAACAGGATAAGGATGCCCTGCGAAATAACCTGTTGCACGTTGGTGAGGATGTAATGACTAAACTCAATAGGCTGCTGACTGATCTGCCGGATATGGATAGAGGAATCGACATTAACAAAGTTCACGTAATCATTTTTCAGGTAATTGATGATGTTCCTTTTTGATAAGCGCGAAGCTACTCCATAAAAAAAATGATGCTGAAAACGCATAATGAGGTAGCCCATCCAGTTTTTAAAGCAAAAAAGTACCAGGAATATACTGATGAGCAGCATGGAATTTTTGTTGAACCAGCCAGAAGGCAAAAAGGCAAAGCCGTTATTGATGGTTTTAGTCGAAGTGTAAATTCCGACTACCAGTAACAGCATCCCCAGAAAAGCGATATCAAGCGCGCTGATCAACAGATCGAGCAGGATGAGCCTGCTCAATTGCGCTTTCTCCTGCCTGTTCAGCAGTGTTAAAATGCCTTTTATAATATGCTTCATTTTTTAAGAAGCAAGAATTAAGAGTCAAGAACCAAGAAAAACAATGTGGTTATTTTCTGTCTTGATTCTTGACTCTAACCTCTTGACTCTATTCATTACGGGCCAAAAAGCTTAATGGTTGCCCGTTTGAACGCAAAAAGCCCGGTAATTTTAATTACCGGGCTTTTGATATGAGGTCGAAAAGATTTATTTGTTAAGCTTGATCTCTACACGGCGGTTCAGAGCTCTGCCGTCTTCTGTAGTGTTATCTGCAATTGGCTTGCTTTCGCCATAACCTTTTACGCTTAGGTTATCGCCGTTGATACCGCTGTTTACCAGGTATAATTTTACTGAATTAGCTCTTTCAACAGATAATTCCATATTGTGCTCAGGCGTACCTTCTGATGAAGCATTACCATTCAATACAAATTTTACAGTTTGATCTTTCTTCATTTCAGCAGCTGCCTGATCAAGGGTTTGGTAAGATGAAGTTCTTAGCACGGCTGAGTTAAACTCAAACTGGATATTGCTAAAGTTATAGTTTGGTTTTGCCGGTGGCGGCGGTGGAGTTTCTTTTGGTGCAGGTTTTGGCGCCGGAGCTGGTTGTGGCTTTGGTGCGTAAGTTTGTTCGGTTTCAACCGGTACAGGTTTTTGAACCAGTTTTTTTGATTTACATGAGATTACAGTGATGGCGCCTAACGCAAAGATTAAAGTAAATAAGGGTGTTTTTAAAGCTTTCATAGCTAAATTTTGTTTTTTTGTAAACATAAAAAATATTCGTGATTTCAAGCTCAGTTGAGTATAACATGGCGTGAAAATAAAGAGAATCACAGGATGTTTATTTCACATCGGGCTGTCCTCCACCAATTTTGTATCGTAACTAAACGCAGATTTCAAAAGGTAAGTATTACGTTAAAATAAGCTGTCCATGAAAATAATCTGTTAATGGTGCTTTATGGTATTGATAGTTAGGTATTTGTACGCATTATTTTCGGTAGAAATACGGTGTGATATTTTGACTATTGATGTTAAATTAGTGTTACCTAAACTTATCATCATGGAAAGCAGCACACCATTTGAAGGCATTCAGACACCGGACATTCATCATCTGCGCCGGATTGAGGTATTAAAAAAGTATCCCCAGGTAAAAAAATTGATGGGCTATGATCCCTGGGCCGCGGTACTTACACTATTTATTGTAGCCGGTCAGCTAAGCTTTGCCTGGGCGGTAGGCGTTTGGTTTCCGCACTTTGGCCCCTATTGGTGGCAAATTATTTTGTTATCATACGTAGTTGGAGGCACCATGAACCATTGGGCGGCTATGGCCGTACACGAAATGGCACATAACCTTATGCTTAAAACCCCGGCGCAGAATAAGGCGTTAGCTATTATTGCCAACATACCTGTTCTGGTTCCAGGAGCCATCGCTTTTAGAAGGCACCATATGAAGCATCACTCCCATTTAGGTATCGAACAGATAGACAATGATTTCCCGAGCCATTGGGAGGTTAAAATGGTGGGCAAATCGGGGATAAAGAAATTTGTGTGGTTGTTTTTTTACATCTTCTTTCTGTTTTTGGTGCGAGGTTTTGATACCAAGCCTACCCGTTGGGAGTGGGCAAATATCATCACGCTGGTCATTACAGATGCGCTTATATTTATATTCTTAGGTAAAATAGCCATTATTTATTTGCTGCTTTCAACACTGTGGGGCTTTAGTTTGCACCCATCTGCGGGGCATTTTATACATGAGCATTTTGTATTTAAGGAAGGTCAGGAAACCAATTCCTATTACGGGTGGCTCAATTGGGTTTGTTTTAATGTGGGTTATCATAACGAACATCATGACATTATGAATATCCCGGGCCGGTTTTTACCCCGCTATTATAAAATAACCAAGGAGTTTTATGAGCATCTGGACTCAACCCGATCCTGGACACGGATGTTTTATGAGTTCATCACCCAGTCGCGCTTAGGTGCCGATAAACGTTATGTACGTACCGAGCAAATACGCCAGGAAGGACTAAAAATGGCCGAGGCTTTAAGGAAAAATAAAGAGCTGGTATGAGGCGGGCTACTCCTCGATAATTTAATTATAAGCGGAAATTTTCGTATTTTTGTATATACAGCAGCCCGGTTTTTCTGACCAAAAAGAAAAACCGGGCTGTTTAGTTAAGGAGAAATATAGCCAGAAATCGACTTGTTTTCAATTTAGTTATTTGACAATCAATTATCTAATACTTTTTAAAGCTTTCAAAACGGCGCTGAAATTTGTTAAAAAGTGTTAAATCGATGGTTTTGAATGAGTTTTGAGCTGTTTTTCGATCGCTTTTACCCTGTTTTTGATCAAAAAAGTGTTAAAATAAAACTTTAAAAAGTTTTTGTACAGCCTGTGTCAAATTTTGTGACCAGTGTTTTATCCTGATCAAATATGTATTTATTTGCGATATCGAATTGATAAACCCATGTACAACACATTACAAAACGATCTTGATAACCTGGACTATTTATTATCTTTAACTAAAGATAAAGCCGCTGCTTACCTGAATGAAATAAATGACAGGCTTGTAAGCGTCAATAATGTTCAGGTAACTATTCCCATCAATCTTCCTGAAAACGGAATTGGCCTGGAGGGTACCTTAGAAGCCTTTTATGAGCAACATCAAGATAAGATAGTGGCATCATCAGGTCCGCGGTATTGGGGTTTTGTAACCGGTGGCACCACTCCGGCCGCAATTGCCGGCGACTGGCTAAGTGCGGTGTTTGATCAGAACCCACAGGGAATCAAAGGCTCGGGTGATGTGTCTGCCAATATTGAGTTGCAAACCATTAACTGGCTTATTCAATTGTTTGGCTTGCCATCCTACTTTAAAGGTGGCTTTGTAACGGGCGCTACCATGTCGAACTTTACCTGTTTGGCCATTGCCCGGCAGTGGGCAGGCAAGCAAAAGAGTATTGATATTGCCCGTGAGGGTATCAAAACGGAGATCAGAATATTAACAGCCACTCCACATTCGTCAGCTATTAAATCACTGGCTATGTTGGGTTTGGGGAGTAGCAATATCATTACAGTAAAAACCGCAGAAGGTAACCGGGAAGCTATGGATACAGCTGATCTGGAAGTTAAATTGCAGGAAAATAAGGATTATCCGGTTATTGTGATCAGTAGTGGCGGTACGGTTAACACCGTTGATTTTGATGATATGCAAGCCATTGCTGATTTACAAAAGCAATATACTTTTTATTGGCATATCGACGCTGCTTTTGGCGCTTTCGCGGTTTGTTCAGAAAAGCATAGTCATCTGCTAAGCGGATGGGAATTTGCCGATAGTATTACTGTTGATTGCCACAAATGGCTCAATGTTCCTTATGATGGCGCTATATACCTTGTTCATGAAAAACACGCGGCATTTCAGTTGCAAACGTTTCAGAACAGTAATGCCCCCTATTTAGGCGATCCGGCTACCGACTTTAGTTTCCTGAACTTCGGGCCTGAAAACTCCAGGCGCTTAAGAGCCTTGCCGGCCTGGTTTGCATTACAAGCCTATGGTCGCAGCGGATTTGGATGGATTGTGGAAAATAATATAGCGCTGGCCAATCAATTTGCGCAGCTACTGGAGCAAAACACCATATTTAAATTAGTCGCGCCTGTAAGGTTGAACGTAGTTTGTTTTACTATAGATAGCGAAGAAGATAGAGGCCGTAAACTAGCCCTGATATTGGAAAAGCTCAAAGTATCAGGTAAGTTATTCATCTCTCCGACGTCCTATAAAGGAGTACCTTGTTTGCGGGCAGCATTTGTAAACTGGCGAACTACGGAAGAGGATATTTTGATAGCTATTAATGAATTGACCAAGGCTTCCTGACCGGTAAATACGTACTGATTTAAAATAATAAAGTTGACTTATTTGTTTAATGAACTTTAAAAATAAGCAGATAATCAGATTGTTATGTGTTTTAGTTAAAGGATTGGTGCCTATTGATAGATTAATGCTTGTAAACAGATAAGTGATTTTTGCTTATTACATCTAAAAAAAATTAACGTTATATTGCAATACTCCATGATTGGAGTATACGTCAATTTGGGGAAGTAAAAACCTGCATTATAAACCATTTACTGTATGAAACATATATCGATACTGGTTCCTAAACGGGCCATACTCGGAAGCCTGGAAGGGTCTCGTCAATTGCTTACGCAAGTGAACCAATTTTTTTTGGCGGCCGGCAAAGACCCTATTTTTAAAGTTGAACTGGTTGGCCTTACCATGGAAACTCCAGTTAGCGGTGGCTTATTTACCGTTAATGCCAATAAGCTGATCGGTGAAGTTGAAAAGACCGATCTGATCATTATTCCTGCCATTGATGGTAATATCAGTGAAGAAGTGGAGAATAATAAAGAGTTTTTACCCTGGTTAACCGAACAATATAATAAAGGAGCCGAGATCGCCAGTTTGTGCATGGGGGCTTTTTTATTAGCCTCAACCGGCTTGTTAACCGGCAAAAAATGCGCTACACACTGGATGTTTGCCAATGAATTCAGGCGGATGTTCCCGGATGTTAACCTGGTTACCGAAAAGATCATTACAGATGAGCAGGGCATTTATTCGAGCGGGGGGGCCTTCTCCTACTTGAATCTTATTTTATATCTTATTGAAAAATACGCCGGTCGTGACATTGCCATTTTAAGTGCCAAGGTTTTTGCCATTGAAATGGAGCGGAATAGCCAATCGTCATTCATCATATTTCAGGGGCAAAAAGATCATGCAGATGATCCGATCAAAAAAGCTCAGGAATTTATTGAAAAGAATTACCAGGAAAAAATCACGGTAGAGCAACTGGCCTCGATGTTTGCTCTTGGTCGCCGAAACCTGGAACGCCGCTTTAAAAAAGCCACAGCAAATACTGTGGCCGAATATATACAGCGTGTAAAGATCGAGGCTGCTAAAGTAAGCCTGGAAACTTCGCGCGAGAATGTGAACGAAGTAATGTATAACGTAGGCTATACCGATACCAAAGCTTTTCGTACTACATTTAAGCGTATAACAGGCCTCTCTCCTATTGATTACCGGAATAAGTACCAACGGGAGTACGCCACGTAATACAGATCTTTAATAATGCCTTGTTGCTATTTTAAAAAAGCATCAGGGCATTATTGAAGGCTTCTGAGAAAAGATGTAACTAATACGTTCCTGCTGATGTGTTGTATCAGTATCTATCGCTAATTCCCTTCCTGTAAATCGTTGATAATTAGTTGTAACGTTTCCAGTATTTGAACTGATTGTTTTAATCACTTCAACAGATAACAGGTCGCCGGGTATCCTGGCACCAAACCAGCGATCATCGTCCTGCTGTTTCCAGGTAACCAGTGTCAGGTTTTCTCCCGGCGGATAGTTTGCTGAACCTAAAAGAGCTGTTTTTAAGGCTAGGTCATTGCCGTAGAGAGTTGACATGGTTTGCTCCTTTTTGTTGATGAATGAGGCGATCACTTTTAAGCCAGCTTTGCTAAAGTTAAACGAAGCGGGTATAGCGGCTTTTTTATTTAAAAGTTCCTCGACGGGTTTACTGTTATTACAGGCCGATACTATCAAAACAGAGGCCGCGAATAATATATGAGTAATTTTCATGATGATTTCCTGATAGGTTAGTGTTCAATTGGTGATGTGAAAACAAAGTCGGTGTTACTTAAGGGTTTATGACAGCTCACACACTCATTAGTAAACAGGGCTGTTTTACCATAAGGCACAAGCTTATCAGTTTTAAATCGGGCCCAACCCCATCCGGCAGTTGAGGCATACTTTTTATCGTCCTTAATCATATACTCCACCTGCTTAAATGCGCCGGTGTGTATATTGCCATCTTTATCGGTTACCTGATCCCAGGCCACTTTGGCAAACGTTGTTCCATTGGGCCATGGATTAATATGATGTTCGCGAATGGCTTTTATGGCTATCGGATTACCGAAGATCACTCGCATAGTGCCATTATCAAAACGTTCGGTGGTACTGATGGTTTCCCAGTTTTTATAGTCTGGAATATAAGTAATTCCGTTTAAGGCTTTGGGCAGTTTAGCTAAAGTGGTAGTTGTTTTTTGCCAATGCGCATATTGCTTATCGGCCGCGTTTATTTTAGCGGTATCTCCCGGGATTTGCTTAGGCGAAAAGGACGAGACGTATTTTTTCAATATCTCCAGATCGCTTTTGGAAATGGCAGCCGAGGGATGAACCAGTTCGTAATCCTTTATAGGCATAGCACCAGCGGCTATCTGGTTAACGGCTTCCCAAAGCATGGCTTTTTGATCGGCTGGTGCCAGATTTTTCCAGTTGGAAAAATTTAAGTGCTTGCGACCGGTATTCACGTGACCGGCTACTCTCCAATAAACAGGTGATATCTGATCATACCAGCGTAGGTTGGTTTCATTGGAGTGGCAATCATAACAAGCCCGTGTCAATATACTTTTTACTTCTGTCGGAGCTTCTATTTCTGCCGTTACCGGTGGATTGGTGATCTGAGGGCGAATGAATTGTATAGACAAAAAGCCGATCAGCAAAATAGCTCCTATGACTATGGGTTTTCTTTTGAATAGGTTGGAATTTGGGGTATTCATAGTTCAATGATTATACAGCAAAGTTGTTTAATAATAAACACTTATACGCATAACCAGTGTCGAAGTAGACAATTTCAAAGGCGAACCGGACATTTTAACGGTTGAGTTATACAGGTGCCCGTTCATCAGACCTCAAAAAAGTACGGGGAGACGGTTTTAGCCAGCCTCTGCCGCTTTATCCAGATCCAATTGAAAGATGGTCTTGTTGGTATCACTAATTTCAATATTCTTATCACCCTCAAGGTTAATAATAACATCGTTATTTTTAAAAGCCATAGTGGCATGCAGGTTATATTTTCCCTGAGGTATCTGTGTTGCTGTAAATTCTGAACTTTGATCATTGGCTGGTTTGTCGAGTGTAATAATATCGCCTGCGTCGGATTTTAGTGTAACAACAGCCGCATTAAATCCTCCCTCAATGATATCGGCTGCCTCGGGTGCGGATAACATAGCCTGAGCTAAATGCAGATCGACGGTTATATCTGCTGTTTTTCCATCCGTTTTATTACTGTTATCTGTTGAGGTGCTATCGTTTCCGCTTAATGGTAATACCAGGTCTTTTAATCCATCAATAAATTTCATAACCCGTCCCGAAAAGAATCCCGAAATAAATGAAAACAATAAAAGCCCTTTACCTATGCTGATATCTGTCATTTTGGAGTTGCTGCCGCTTAATAAATTGTATCCAAGCACCAAAACAAGAGCACATATGGGGGCGTAAAACATTTTTGATACCTGCCCAGATATTTCAGCAGGGTCGAACGGCCCTGTATCCGCATCTCCAGCCAATTTTAATGCCTGGCGGTTGGCAATACTTACATAATAAATTAAACTTACCAGAACGCCTATAAGAGCCCAAAACAACACCTCGGCATAAGTGCCTGTTCCAACAAACCAGAAAAAATCATTCACAATGATCTCCGCATTGGTAAGGTATGCCTTGGCATCTTTATTGTTAAGATTGATCAATAAACTATCCATACGTTTGAGACGGTATTCATCTATGTGTCCGTCATATTCATTTCTTAAAAAGTTAAACAGCGCACGATCGCGTTCTCTCCGGTTTGCAAATACAGCTTTTTTAACCGCTGGGTCTTTTGATGCCAACTGAGCCGAATCAGGATCAGGATATACAGCAAGTACATTATCAATATTCAACAATTGCGTATTGTCCAGTTTTTTATGATCGGTACCCTTATAGCAAAGATGAAGTGCGGTATAAATCATCGCAATAAAAACAAGTATCACGCAAAGGGTCAGTAGCCAACCGGCTCCGCTCCAGGTTTTTGCTTTAAAAAATGACAACATGATTTTTTATGGTTTGAGGTTTTAAAAATTAGTTAAGACAAATAGCTGCTGAACACCCATTCGTCTGCAGTGTTACTTATTTTACTCCATTGATTGGTTGTGGTATAAATGGCAACCTGAGTATCTTGAGTAATTGTGCGCAAAATAGGATACGATGTACCTGGCCCTGAGCGGACGTTTAATACATCTGTATTTACAATCATAGATGCAATTTGGGATATCGAAGTTTCATCGAGTTGCTTTATTCTACTAGCAATCAGAGGAAAGAAATTAGCTTCGGCAGATGTAATGGTATTGTTGCCGAAAAACGCAGTGCCCGGACAAGTTTTCTGTTGATTGCCAACCTGATTATTATTAACCACACTTTCAGGGAATCTTTTACCTGAACGGTCAAACCAATGATGATAAACTACTTGCTCTTTTACCGGTTTCAGATCAAACTTCATACAAAGTATAGCATTTAAAAATACAATAGTATCCTTATGCGGTAGGGTCATTTGATCATGCCCTGCATCAAAGTTACCTAAGTTTTCGATACAAATGGCCCCTGAGTTTGCACCAAAAATGCCTGCTGGTGTGATATTTATTGGGCGGCATAGCCCAATGTTACCGGAAGGGAAAGTGGTCAGATTCTGCGCGATGTCGCTCCAGTCATTATTATGGATATGATAGCTTCTCATAGATTCGAGCCAATACATTTCCCCTTGACTAGGGCTTAGTGAACTGTAATTTGGCTCCCAGGTATGATGGTTTTGTATCATTTTAATGCTTCTGGAAAAAACTGTGTTTACCAGATACTGCTGAAACTCCTGTGGGGTGTATATATGAAATTGTGCTAAGGCCATGTTCTTTCCTCCGGTTATGTGGTTTAATTAACTCATGGTACGTTCTTCTTTACGATACTCTTTTCTTATCGCTTCTATCAAGTCGCTGAGGCGTATGTATTGATCATTTTTGGATATAGATTGCAGCGCGGCGTAATGGATGATGTTAAGTATAGCTGCCCCGGTTAATTCATATTTATCAGCCAGGTCCTTTAATTGGATGCCGGGTTCTGGCCCGCATGATTCAGGGAATGCTTTTTCCCATAATTTTAGCCGCTCCTGCGCATTTGGCATAGAGAAATGTATGATCGTATGGAAGCGTCTTAAGAAAGCATCATCCATATTACTTTTCAGGTTGGATGCGAGTATGAGCAGGCCGGGAAAATCTTCTATGCGTTGCAGTAGGTAACTTACTTCCTGGTTGGCGTACCTGTCATGAGAGCTTTGCACGCCGGTACGCTTACCAAATAAGGCATCTGCTTCGTCAAAAAACAATATCCAGTTTTTATTTTCGGCTTTCAGGAATACTTTCTCCAGGTTTTTTTCTGTTTCGCCTATGTATTTACTTACCACCTGCGAGAGGTCAATACGATACACTTCTTTATCAAAGTGCTTGCCAAGTAGGGTGGCTGTTAATGTTTTGCCCGTTCCTGAAGGGCCATGAAACAGTGCCCTGTAGCCTGGTTTTATTTTTCTTTTCAGTACCTCATCCTGCATCAATGTATCATTATGTTTCACCCATATCATAATCTCATTAAGCTGGTTCTGAGTATAATTGTTCAATACAAGATCGTCCCACGTCATGGCCGTTGCAATATTTTTTGCCGGAAAATCGGGACTGAATTTAGGTACTGTTTCGGCACCTGTAAGAAAACGGCTTACCCATTCTGCATCAAGTATGATCCTGCCGCTCATTAATGGTTCACCCTCTTTAACGGTTTCCATAGACAGTACGCCATGTTTAACCAATACGCCATGAGTGAGTAGATACTGAACTGCAAGGCGTTTGTCGATATCATTACTACCTAATATGAACTGAACGGTTTCACCGGTGGGCAGTAATCCGCGGTGGTTATTTCCTTTTATTCCTCCAAATTCAGGAAAATCGCCGCCATTTGGTAAAAACTCTTGTATAATGTTTTCAAAAAAGGATGTACGCAAATGCGGGGCCAGCGCGGTTAAAAGGATAATGTATTCCTCGATAGGAAGCTTCTTTTCGATAATAAACCCATTAATTGAGCTGCCATCGTCCATGATGGTAACTGGTGGAAAAGAAGTTTCTGTATTATTGAAATGCGCTTGCAGGCGATTATGTATCACCTGATAAAGTACTTCCAAAGAGTTGGTTATTGATTGAGCCTGCATGGTGTCTAAGCTTTAATATTAAGGTTTTTTTTCTCCTCCGTTTGTAAACAGCTCTGGTAGACGTAATACGTCGACAGATAAAAATACACCGGTTCCTTTTGGTAATTGATCCTCAAACTGACCGGGAAGGGTTCTCATTATCCACATGGGTAATTGTCCGTTACCGCTAACCAACATAGGCGTAGGAGGCAAAGGTTGATTGATGTATCCTTGCAGGTTAATAATACCACTGGCAAATTTTAGTTTAATGGAGCCACCTGTGACATCAAAACCTCCTTTTGATGAATATTCACTGCTTAAACCTAATGTAAGATCAAGTTTTGGGATAAAGTTCCATTTATTATGTAACAATTCCAGATAAGGCTTGAACTCAAATTCTGTATCAAATGACAAAGGGGTTTTATTATCACTTAATTTATATTTAAAAGAAGATAAAGGGAAATAATCGTGATATGGGATTAGTGAAAGTGGCAACGCTATGTTTTTATCATTTAGTGATTTTATAGTGTCGGTCCTGAATCTTTGATCAGTAGCGAATACCGAACCCAATATTCCCAATGAACCGAGGCCAAAACCTATAATACTTGCTTTAAGTTCGGTAGGTTGGTTGTCCCAAACTGCTTTTTTCAGCGCGTCTGTTTGCTCTTTCTGCCATTCTTCAAACCCGGGTTTATCATCCAACTGTTCTTTAACAACTCCTGCCCCTTCCGTAAGTGTTTTGGATGGATCATCCTGCCTTTGAACTATATTATTGGCTGGTTTAAAAAAAGTATTTTTATTTGGGGCAGGATTTGCCATGCGCATAATCTGATCGGCCATGTTATCGGCCTCCCGCTCGTAAATGTCTTTGGGCTGATTAATGGAAAGTTTAGGCTGAAAGAACAAGGGGCTTTTATCCCGCGATCTTGCAGACGTTTCCGGTTGCGTTGTATCTCTTATTGCTTTCAAGTTATTACATTTTATTTTAAAATTTGTTTAATTGATGGTCGGGTAACCCATCCTGTAAAACCCCCACCTTCTTTTATAAGATCAGTCTTTGTTTTTTTGTCCTTGTCATCTAAATCTTTATTGTAATAGTAAACCAATCTGTCTAAAATGGTATCCTCGTCATAGATTCCTATTCCAAAGCCCCTGAATTTTCCGTTACCATAGTATATTACATTTTCGCCCTGCCATAAGCCATTTGGATGTTTAGCTCCATAGTCGGCAAAGTTTTTAAAGTAGCCGTGATCGCCCGGAATAAGTTCGCTTATTTTTTGTTTTGTTGGTAGCTCCTCAAATTTGTCAGAACCTACCAATGACTTTAAAAGATCGGCACCTGAATTGGCAATCACCAGACCGGCACCCGCTGGAAACATTTTGTTAAATTTATCCTTACCCAAAGCCTGAAGCAATGCATAATATTCTACAGCAACAGACAATGTAAGGCATTCAAGCTCTGTACCTGCATTAGGCCTGAACATATCCTCTATTGCGTCTGAAGCGTTTTTCCCTGCGGGGAATGGTACTTTTGCGATGAAATGATAATCCTCCGTTTTATCCCAATAAAATGGGTTCAAAGTGCCTCCGGGATGACCTTTTGTTGGGTAATGGCAACAATTAATGCTTTTATCGTTGGCAATATCCATACCCTTTATGGCATTGCTCCGGATACGGATCTCGGTTCGATAAGCTTCCCAATCTTTAAAATCATATTCGGGGCCAGCCCCATTGTTATGCCATCCCAATACAATTTCTAAACCTTTATCTCCAAATGTATCTTTTACTATTTTTTTGTATTGATCGTCAACCGTCATTGCCGTATTTCCGACCATTATTTTTCGCTGCACCAATGGACGTGTTTTTTCTTGTTGTACTACATGAGTTAATTCATGTGCTAGTAACTTCTTGCCGTTATCGCTATCTGGCGAATATTGCCCGTTGTTAAATACTATATTGTTACCCGTAGTATAGGCTAATGCATTGACTGATTGAGCAGATTTTGCAGCTATTGTGTCCGTATGGATGCGTACATCTGAAAAGTCATGACCAAAACGTGGCTCAAAAAAACGACGGCTATTCTCAGATAATGTTTGGCCGGATGCACTTAATGAACCAATATAATTATTCAATTCATGGCCACTGTGCGCATCTGCGTTCGAACTTTCCTTGCGATGCAGCTTTACTTCATCTTCACAATGCTGGCATTTGCGTTGTATTCCATCAGAAGATTTAAAAAAGGCCTTTTCGTTATGAGCTGGAACAGCCATACGCATAACCCTATCAGCCACATGATTTGCCTCCTGCTCATAAATATCGTTAGGTTGATTGACGGAGAGCTTTGGCTGAAAAAATAGCGATTTGGAGGCTGTGTGGTTTTCAAGCTTACCAACCAGTTTGATATGTTGATGTGAATCCACTGTGAAATATTTAATTAAATTCTAAAGTATATGTCCCTTTAACGCTTGGTACATTTATGCCCGTAGTTTCAGATCTTCCTTCAAGTCTTATAAAAGGGCCGGCAGATACTGCTGATAAAGCGACACCATAGTCCCCGCCTTTACCCGGATCGCCTATGATCTGGCGTGATGCGCCGGCTTTATATTCGCCGCCTTGTTCATTAGCCGTAAATACATGCAAACGGACATGGTCTGGTAAAAAATCAATATGCATGTCTAAACCAATCCTCGCTTTTTTACCATTGCCAATTTTTATAGTATCGGGTGTAACAAATTGCTTCTTTTCACCAACAGGAACCGCATCATCATCCATCTTTTTACGTGCGTCCATGCAGATTTTCATATCTATTCCCGCAACTGTACATACATCAAGATTATTTGGGTGATCTGCGTTATCCATAATGGATGTAGGATCATTATAACCCGCGGGTTTTGATAGTTCTTTCCTGAACCAGTATAACCTAGTACCCAGCTTCATCTCATCATTGTCTGCCTGCGAATCAATGTAGTTATAGCGGTCTAATTCATAAGCCATCATATGATGCAATTCATGGGCAAAACCTTTAGGACTTCCTCCAGACCAATTGGTGGCCACTTCCCATTCCGATGGATTCACTTCCACCGTGAACGTATCAGGCCCGGCTACATCGACAAATGTGATGGAGACGATATAGCCTTTGGTGGAGGCTGCTTTTTCGATCCCATCCTTCATTTGTTTAATTTTGTTAACCTGATCCATAGTACCCGTACCTGTAGGCCTTAACATTATTTCGGCCTTGATGACAATATCAGTTGGCGATCTTCGGTCGATATAATAAGCACCGCCTCCAAATTTACCAACAACGCGCTCAAATGATCTGGCGGGATCTTTCGCGGTATTTTCCTCCATATCCTTATTTTTGGCTTCTTCTGGTTTGGCAACTCTTACAGCTTCCTGTGCAACTGCCGTATCGGTTTTTGCATTTGTTGCAGTGGTGATTTGTGCGGGTGTTTGGGTTACCGTTTTAAAAAGCAATTGAAACTGTTTCAAATAATAAGAATTCTGAATAGGAACTGGCTTTTTCTTTATTTCGGTGATGATTTCCTCGGCAAGTTTTTTTTGTCCCGCATCCATGGCTTTAAAGGCTGCTTCTGCCTTGATATCTTTAATCAATTTATCGCGGTCAATTATTGCTTGTGCGTCTCCTTTTCCTGGTGCACGCTGAATTAATTTGGGATGGATCCCTTTGCGTTGTTGTACTACGTGTGTTAATTCGTGCGCCATTAGTTGTTTACCACTGTCACTTTCAGGGGAAAACTGACCGCTGTTAAAAACAATATTATTGCCCGTAGTATAAGCAAGCGCGTTAATGGATTGTGCCGATTTTGCGGCCACAGTATCAGTATGGATGCGCACGCCCGAAAAATCCTGCCCAAAACGTGGCTCAAAAAACTGACGGCTGTTTTCAGGTAGCGGTTGACCAGAAGAACCTAATGAAGCTACATAGGTATCTAAATCATGGCCACCAAGAGTTCCGGCTGTAGAGCTTTCTTTACGAAAAAGTTTCTCCTCTTGTTGACAATGTTGGCATTTGCGCTGAATGGTTTGAGCAGGCTTAAAAAAAGTGTTATCATTTATAGCAGGATCAGGCATACGCATAAACCGGTCGGCCATAGCATCGGCCTCTTGCTCATAAATATCATTAGGTTGATTTATGTTGAGCTTTGGTTGAAAGAATGATCTGGATACAAATAATGGATCCTTTATTCTGTCTTGCCTCTGGGTATGTTTTGCTGATTCCAATGGATATAATAATTTTATTCTGGTTTATATAAGCCTTTTTGGGGATTCCAAAATGATGCTTTTGGTGCAGTCAGGTCCAATTTAGCTGCTTGATTTTGACATGCCTCGGAACAGTCTACATATTCATCTTTAGCTAAACTCCTGCCCAGCTCCTGATTGTTTACGTCCTGGGTATAACTATCGTGGGGCTCGCTGTCAAGATATTGCCTATAAAACTCCCGGCCCCGGCCGGCCAAGTACGCTGCGGTTCCTCCACATCTTTTTTTTGCGCAGCATGCCGCATAACAATGCCCATAGGCATCCCAAACATTGTTCGGGACGTCGGCCTTGGTTTGCTCATAGTACCACTCACTGAAATCGTCTGAGGCTCTTTTCATTAAAGGCTTGCATGGTTGTAAACAATTATATTTCCAATAAGCATATGCCCCTCCCATAACTGCAGTACCCAGAGCAACTGGAAGCCATGGGAAGGTTTTAACTTCTGCTCCTTGTCCTTGCTGCACTACGTGCGTTAACTCGTGGGCTATTAGCTTTTTACCGCTGTTGCTTTCCGGAGCGTATTGCCCGGTATTGAAAACGATGTTATTGCCTGTAGTATAAGCTAATGCATTAATGGATTGTGTCGATTTTTCTGCTTCTAAGCCGGTATGGATACGTACATTGGAAAAATCCCGCCCAAAACGGGGTTCAAAAAACTGGCGGCTGGCTTGGGATAGAGCTTGCCCGGATGATCCAAGAGTGCCTACATAATTGTCTAACTCATATCCCCCCTGCACATTGGAATCTGAGCTTTCCTTGCGATGCAATTTTCCCTCCTCTTCGCAATGTTGGCATTGACGTTGGATACTATCCCCAACCGGTTTAAAAAAAACATTTTGGTTATGATTGGGTATTGCCATAGGCATCACCTTATCTGCCATTGCATCGGCCTCTTGTTCATAAACATCATTTGGCTGATTTATGGTAAGCTTGGGTTGAAAAAAGAATAAAGCAGCCTTGGATGTGATATGATGCGAATTGCTTTTTACTGGTTCAGTGTTTTGTTTCTCTTTTGACATATAAACCTATTCTGATAATTCCTGTTTATTGAAAAATTCAATTATTAATTGTAATCCTTTAAAAATAGGGTACTCCATATAGATTATAAATACTTCTTGTCATGCTGCTTTCCACTTCGGCTGCTTGTTGGATCACAGAATCTACAATTGGTGTAGCTACATGTTCTCCAACCTCGTGGCCAACGGTGTGCCCTACAGCTCCGCCAATAGCTCCAAATAATAATCCACCAAGAAATCCGCCAACTACACAAACTGCATCAACAGGACCTGTAGGTGCGCATAAAATTGCACCAGCTGCCGCTCCGCCAAGGGCCGAGCCTAAAATGCCTCCAGTCCATGAACCTGCTTCTTCTGTAATTACTGTTGTGGTGTGACCTGTGCCTACTGATGAAGCTATTCTATCAGTTGTTTGATAAATGCCGTATACCAGCATTATTCCGCCAGCACCTCTTATTACAAACATTCCGGCTGACCCGCCTGGAGTTACCCGGATACGAAGTCGTTGTGCTCCGGGAGGCAATGGCCCATCACGCATCGCCTCGGTCATTAGCCTGCCGCGCCCTGCAAATGCGGGGTCAACAGCCCCATCCGGACCGGTTCCGCTCATTACATCTACTCCGCTTGGAGTGGCTGGTCTTCCGCCAATGGCGGCCTCAACTTCGGCTCTGGGTACCGTAATGCAATTATTTGTACACATTGGAGCCCGTCCCCGTGATAATAATTCTGCATTGAGATTGCCCTCAGTAGGACCGACCGGACCTAATATGGGATCCGCAGCCCCTGTTGCACGTGGCGGACTGTAGGTATAAGTCCCCCCATATTCGGTACTTCTTAAACGTTCGGCAAATGCCAGGCCCTGTTCCGGTGTTTGAGGCGTAAAAATATAATATTGATCGCCGGCCATCATCGGGAACCAGGCATCATTTGCAAAACTACCGGGTACGCCCTCGTGAAGTCTGACTGTAAAGTTATGGCCAACTATTGGCGCATATTCGCCCATATAATACCCGAGGTTTCCCCTATATCCCCTTATTGTTGGTGTTGAAAACAGGCCTTCCGGGTTTGACCACACTGAGGTATGGCTGCCACCCCATAATATACCGGTGGTATTTCTGGGAATGAAAGACCATGGAGTTGGTGAAAAATGACTTGCCCCTGCTACTGCCGGTCCTGCAACAGAAGATATTAAATTACCTAACGGCACCATCATCCCTTCTGGTACGCTATCAATTGATCTACCCGTCATCTGGGTAAACTGTTCCGGAGTTAGCCTGCTTGCATTGAAATGTATATTTGTGCCATCACCCGAAGCTGATGGTGTATGCGTGCAATTGATGGCAACCGATGTTTGCCCGGCAAAGAATGTATTAGGGCTTGGCTGGCCAGGGCCTATGGCATAACTGAAATCAAACTGTGTACCTGGCCCAACAGTCCCCAGGTCAAAATCTACCCTGGCGGGTGATAGCCTTACCGTTGCATTGTATTGACCATCTGTTACATTACAATGATCAAGATTATAAGAGGTAACGGCTCCATCATGAGAGAATTTGATTTGATTATCGCCGCAATTTACTTCTACATTATCTACCGTTCTTTGTATCATTCGCGAAACATTGTTTCCCCCTTGTTGTATGGTGTGGGTGAGCTCATGAGCTATTAATCTTTTACCATTTTCGCTTTCGGGCGAATACTGACCGCTGTTAAAAACAATATTATTACCTGTAGTATAGGCCAGCGCGTTAATGGCTTGCGCGGATTTTGCGGCTACAGAATCGGTATGAATACGCACATTTGAAAAATCATGACCAAAACGGGGTTCAAAAAAGTTACGACTGCTTTCTGATAGAGACTGCCCGGATGAGCCAAGGGATGCTACATAACTGTCCAATTCGATACCTCCATTTACGGTTGCACCGGAGCTTTCTTTACGATGAACCTCCTCTTCACAATGCTGACATTTACGCTGAAGGGTTGTTAATGCTGGTTTAAAATCACTGATTACATCTAAACCGGTATCAGGGCCTTCTTTACGCTGAAGTTTTTCTTCTTCTTCGCAATGCTGACATTTACGCTGAACAGTTGTTGGAGCGGGTTTAAAAAACGAAGACTCATTTGATGAAGGGACGCTCATACGCATAACCTGATCAGCCATAAGGTCTGCTTCCTGCTCATAGCTGTCACCAGGCTCATTTACCTGTAATTTAGGCTGTACCAAATGCCCGGGAAAAAAAGGAGCATTGTTTTTTGCCTTTGTAGTATTTTCGGGTTGTGATTGCTTATTTGCTAACATTACTTCTATTTTAATACCAATCCACATTTAATATTTCCTGCATCCATGGTAGGCGTATGGTTGAATACCCCCACGGTAATTTACCTAATAATACATCAATAGTTTTCTGCTCAACTGTTAATAGCCACCCATTTTCTTTTTTTGTTAGTTTTCCATCCCGTTCAAAAAAGGCGCTTCGCAAGCCTTTAACCGATGTGTTTTTTAGCGGTGACCAATGGTGTATAATAGCCTCTAACAAGTTTTTTGATTCTGTTTTTTCTTTTTTCGTTAAGATCAGAGTTGCTGGCAGGGTTTCCTCCAAGGGATAACCGCATAAAATTTTAGAAAGCGTTAAATCAAACTCGGCAACTTTGGTTTTTCCTGTGGCCAGATAATAAAGTAATAACACCGCCCGCTGATGAGCCGTATCATCTTTAAATCTTCCATCCACTAATAAGTCCAGATCATTAAAATAAGGCGATAAAAAATAATGAAGGATCACAATTCCACTACCTTTTATGTATAACGTTTCTGATTCTTGAATACCTGTAAACCTTCTACTCTGCGGCAGCGGCCGTTTTGTATTATCTCCCTGTTTCTTTTTCTCAGATATTTCTTGCTCAGTCTCGAATTTTTTTGGTTCGTTTAATGATATACTATCTTGATTATCAGTAAGCGTGATTTTCTGTTTTTCCAGTTCTTTTGCTGCCGTTATCCCTTTTTGTTGTTTTAATTGCTCTTCATCCTGGTAATTGGAATGATTAATCTTGTTGTTTTCCTGTTCTTCTTTGGTTTTTTCATCCCCCGTATTGTTTTGCCGGATATCTTGAGTGCCCTTTTTTATATTGATTTTTTTCGGGTCATTTCTAGAATCAAAGCGTTCATCGGTTTGGGTTTCATATGCTTTTTGATTTTTATTACTGCCTACGTGATCCGTGTTTTCAACGTGGCTTGTTTTACTCAGGTCTGTTTGCTTGCTGATACTTATATCTTCAGTATTCTTATGCGCATTGTTGGCTTCGGTTTCTTTAAGCTTATCTATAAATGCAGGATCTTCTGTATTATTTCTCAAGTTGTCCCCTGATATTAAGAGCGACTTAAGATCCAGAAGTCCCTTCTTGACAATATCTGTTTTAAGCGTCTCTTTTGATTTACTCTCTGATAATGATGTTATTATGCTATGAATTGAGATTTTAAAGTGATTTGTGAGCAAATCTAATGACCGTAATATCAGTTCACGATCATTGATAACAGATAAAGTCGTGCCATTCCCTGAAATTACAGGGCTTAACAAAGCCTTAAAAATACAAATCCATATTTCCTTGCGATTTGGTGAGCTTTTGTTTGTATAACCAACTATGAAACTTACCAGATCTTTGTAAATAAGAGTCCAGGATTCGGTTTTTAATGAGGTAATAATTGATAATAATTTCTCCAGAAAGCTGTTATCAAATTGCAAAACCAGCCTTTGGAGTATAACTGGGTTATCTACATGTTTATCACGGAACCAGAAAAAAAAGTATAAGGCTATTTTTTCAGAATCCGAAAAAATAGCTATGATCTCGTTACTCCACGCAGCCATATTTTCAACCGGGCTATACCAGGGCAAATAACCATTCTCCAGAAAATAAATGAACGCTTTTGCTAATGATTGTTCAGGCTTTAATATTTGTTCGCTATGCTCATCTGCCAAATCATTTTTTATAGCTGGGATGCTTTTTCTGAGTTTTTCGATAAAGTGCTTTTTAAACTCTTGTTCAAAATTGTGTGCTTCAATATTACCTAAATACAAAAGCAATGAATCGATACGTATAATATCAGTTGTTGGAAATAGTTCATCAAAGATGGCCTCCATACTAGCAGATAGTTCATTACGCAGCAAGTCACTCACTCGATTTTGAAAAGCGAGAGCCTCTTCCCGTTTGGGAATATTTAAAATTACTTGCTGCCTATGAACTATATGTGATGCCATGATTTATTACTTATTGATCTTTCTTCTTTCTGGTAAAAAGTTTTTCTATTGCCCCTGGTTTTTTAAGCGATGCCGGCGGACCGTCTGAAATAGCAGGGCTGAAGCCTGTTGAGGTAATCTCCAGCTGCATTGATGTTGTTGACGAATGACAAGTCCCGTTTGATATTGTTAACGAAACAGTAACAGTTGAGGCTTTAACATTTACTACACTACTATCACCTGATATTCGAATAACCCCATCGGTAGTCATTGCGCCTTTCGATATATTATCTCCAAATACTTCCCAATCATAGGTAAATCTGGTATCTCTGATGACAGGGGTAAATGTTGCTGATACAATACCTGACCTTGCGGCAGCTACGGCCGCAGTTTTAATGCCACCAGACCAATCATTTATAAAACTGAAACCACTATTACCAGGTATAGAAAGGACTGTAATATTTAATGGTGCAGAGCTTATATTATTAACAGTGTAAATTAACCTGTACGTTCCAGCTTTAGCGATGGCAGGTGTAAATGTTTGTTTGGCTGAATCAAGACCTGGCACTGCATTAAAAGTACCGCCTGGTATTGATACCGCAATTTGTGCGGGATTAAAATCATTATCACAGAAAGTGGTACCACTCATCGAAATAACCGGTGCGGGCGGTGGTGGGGGCGTAATTTCTGCCGTAGTGCGTTCTATCGGCGAACCTATATAAGGAATATAGAAATCGGCAATAATAAGTCTATTATTGATATCATAGCTTGGCTCCTCTTCAACAGCAGATCTCCCGGCTAAAATATCGATCAGCCTCATCTTTTCAGTATCAGATACACCTTTACTATCGGTTACCATTTTTTTGACAAGGTTTAGCGTGTTTTCATCAAGATTTGGGGATGCCTTTTGTCCATCTGCTGAAGTGGTTTCGGTACTTGCCGATTGCTCTTTCACTGATGTTAAATTAGCAGCTTTAGAAAGCGGGGTACTTACGTTTCTTTTCAAAGTTGGGATGTAGTTTTTATAAACTAATATTAGGGTGCCGCCTTTGGGTACTCCTCCTTTATGTTCGAGCCCCGGGTTGTTTTTGTAGAATTCTAAAAATGTATGTTTATCGGTGTAACGGGAGTATCTATCGTTAACTTCATTACTTAATGAATACAATAATTCGTCAAGAGCAGCATTTAATACTCTTTCAAAATCTACAATTAAAATATCCAATCCATAAGTTTGAATTGATGATATTATAGAGGCATCCCGTGGAATCTGAGTTCTTGCCACCGGGCCTTTCAGGGTAGCTATAACCTTATTGATGGAATCCTGATAATTGTTAAACGCATCATATTGGTCGTTTAAGTTGACATTAGTGATAGATGGGGTATTCATCAAGTATACCATCACCGTTTCGATTGCGTCAATAAAATTAAAAAAGTAGAAATAAAGTTCGTCTACACTACCTGGTTGAGAGCTCGTAACGGGATTGGTGAAAACTCCGGTGGCACTTAATGCATTAAGATAAGCACTTGCAATTGTGTTAGGCAATACCGCACAATTGTTGCGCATAAAAGTGCCCTTCGGATAGATATAAGGGGTGTTTGAGGGGCTCACTGATTCAATCCCACGAATTAGGTTACTTTTAACATCTGAAGCTCTCCTGATAGGATTATTTGTTTCTATGTTTAATTTACCGGGAATATTGGTTCCTGTACTTTTAGAGGTATAAGGTAAGTTTGCAACAAAAATAAATGGAGTTAGTACCTTAACCGTGGCTTCTGTTGTTATCAGGTTATAGTCAGTTTCCAAATCCCGAATTTCAGCATCAGGTAAAGTTACATCCGAGAAATTAAACTGTTCAACCCCAACTGTTACTACATCAAATGGCAAATTATAGGTTAAACGCTGAATAAGAATATTTGACAGAACATCCTGATAGTTTTGGCCAATATGCCCTTCAACTCTGAAAAAATTGTACTTTTCAATATCATACAAAAGCGGTTGAGCCACTTCCGTACTGGTGTTATATAAACCTGAATTATAGCCCAGGTTTAACGTGGCTTTGCCGCTGTTGGTTTTGGCGTAATTCCATGATTTATACAACTCTGCACCGCTTTCATTTACCGAGTAGTAATATGGGATGGCACGTTCCGAAAGCGGAAAATGCATATATTGGCTTGGTGTGATCTTTATCGTAAATTTATCTGACTGGGTTGTGTCCGGAATAACAAAATCTTTGATCATCAGTACCATCCGGCTAAATAAGAGAAGTACCTCGGCGGATTCGACCCCCATTTTTGAAAATAATGGCGAATAAATAAAGTAATTACGGTAACTATCCTTTATATAATCATTAGTAGCCAGTGATGCATCGCCTAAAATAAGGTGCAATGGAAATAAGTTCTCATCCGGGCTTCCGGTAGCGATGACGTGGGATACCTTAGCAGTGAACTCATCATAGGCTTTGATCAGGTCATCAATAAAATCGTAGAAATATTCAATCGCGAGCGGATTTTGTTTTAATAACTGGTCAAGATAATTTTTCAATACGGCCAGCATATCAGAAAAAGGATTTGACGTAATGTTCAGAATGGCCCCGTATTGCTGATAGCAGGAATTATAGGCATCAGTTAACTGGCTTAATGTGGTATCATCAACTAAATTAACAAAGGCATTCAATACATCATCTGTTGTTTCCAGATGAGTATAGGGGACATTAAACCTTTTTAGCTGCACCTTGGAGTTTAAGCTTAGCTGAAATGCTTTAGATGGAATATTTAACCTGGGAGATATAGGTGATATTTTATTTATAGTACCTATCCTATCAATATTACTTACCTTATTGGCATTATTATATAGGTCATTTTTAGCGACAAGTAAAGGCCTTACCTGTAAAACCATTTTTTCGCCCTTGTTATTGCAATCCTGTGTATCGCAGTTTTTAAGGTCTGTTTCCTTGATCTCTAAAAATAAGGCGATCACATAATCACTTAAAAAGTTGGCCGCTGCGGAAGAAAGAGTTTTGGCGTTGAGTTGTTGCGCACTTTCCAATGCGTTAAACTGATCATCAGTCAGTAATAACCATACACTCTTATTGGTGCAAAAAGGCTTGAAAAAAGGCAGATTGCCATTATTATAAGTAAATGGCAGATCAACAGGTACATCAACAGCTGTATACGGCATATAGTAGGTATACTGATTGGTATTCTGTGTGATCAGATATCCTTGCGAAGTAACCCCACAGCCTTTAGTAATTTCAATAATCCCTGGATTAAGTACTATATCCAGCCCGCAAACAATACCAATACCTATTAGCTTGTTACGTGTCCAGCGGTTTTGCTGATCGAGGTAGTTAAAAGTTTCATTGAGATGATCGTTAGTAAGTACCTGATCTGGTTCAAACACGATGTATTCTATTGGATTTGCCATATATCAATTTTTTAAAGATCCTAAAATGGTTTTGCCCAGCATTACCGGGTTGGTGTCCTTACTTTCGGCACAATCGTGCAAAGTGGCTACCGGGTATTCACTATGTAGATTAAACAGCAGTTGTATCAGGGTATCATTAGCTTGCTGCAGATCATCTATTTTGGTATTATCAGATGAGTAATTTGCTAAGGCCGTTATCCATGCCCTATAGGCGTTTTCAAAATCATAGATCGACTGGTCATTTATCCAGCAGATTTTCACCATGGTGTGCGCGGGTGTTTCCTGACGTATAATATCCTCAAAATAGTTTCGGAAGGCTAAATTTCTAAAATGCAAAGGCCAATAAGGCAGTACTATTGACATTTTGAAGGAGTAGGGATCCTGCTCGCCGCAAAAATCACAATTCTGGTCAAGGCACACCGGTGCAAACTTAAATTGATCATTTCGTGGTCTTAAAAGTAAATGTTCAATCAGGTGAAGTCCATCGGCGTTACATTCATTATTAAACTCTGTTACAAATTGATCCAATGCTGTGTTTGCATCTGCCAGAGATGGAAAATTATTGCTTATAGCAAGATTTTTATCCTCGTTATCAATTACGTAAATATTCCAGTTGCTGCCCGTCTGCTTAATACCATAGTGCTCATTGGTTAAAACAACATCCATAAATGCAGGTAAAGCACTGTTTAATTCCTCTTGTGTGTCATAAACAGCCACAGATGTTAGCGTACCTCCGTTTTGATTGCTGAATACAAATTGGTATTTGACAGGTGTATCATTAGTAGTAATAATCGTGACATTACCGATACAATACAGGAATCTACGGTAAATGTTATTGATTCCACCCAGGTGACACAGTTTCTTTTCCAAACCTGATACATTATCCGTATCCCACAATTTACTGGTATTGACAGAAAAGTTTGGATGTGGCGGGAAGTAGTTTTGTGGAAAATAATTGAATGCCCTACCCCTTTGATAACCAATAACCGGGTAATCCTTTAAAAACGAGATTTTACTATCGATGATATCTGCAGGTGTTAAATTGGACTCTTTTTGGGTGGCATAATCAAGCGAGTAATTCAGCAAGACGTAATCATTAAATGATTCGCCAAAACGACTCATCAGGTGATCAAGGAAGCGACTTCGCCTGTCGGTAAAAACTTCATTTGATTCGTATAAACCTTGCCAGTCGTTTGCCGGTTCAGCAGTCGAATCCTGGTTTTGCATTACCCTTTGATTAATCGTATGGGTTGCTCCGTCCTGTTTATAAACTGATTGAATGTTTTTGATATCACCCAAAAACTGTGCGTAATAAGTTTGTACGATATTCTCTGTAGAAAATAATTCCTTTGCACCGCTTAATTGTGAAAAGAAATCGGCCAATAACTGATCAAATAGTAATAGATAGGCTTGTAATTGTTTTGCCTGTGCTTTTCTTTGATCACTTTCATTTGTTGAAAGTCCTGCCGAACCCACGCCGTAAGTTTGAGGTAAAAGATATTCAACAGAAGTATAATTATCCAGCGGATAATAATTACCTGCAGGAACGGCCAGGTCATCAGTATGTCCTGAAAGCTTATTCCGGGCTTTTACGGCACGTAACCACTTGAGTGTGTCGCGCACCTCTGTTAAAGATGGCAAATACGGGAATTGGTTTTTATAGAAAAGAAGTTTTGATTTTGTTTCAGAAAATACCGGCTTACAGCCCGTAGTTATGGGCATGCACCAGTTTTTTCCGCTTAAACCATCAACCGGCTTATCATCAGCTCCATATTTTGTCATCATAAAATTTCGGGCTCCCAATACCCCATCGATATCCATGATCATACTGATGATATCCGAAGCATATATTTCCCCACGTAATTGAGTTTGCTCCAGCTCTGCGGTATCGATAAATCCATGTTGCAACACGGGGCCTTCAAATATGGCATCGGTAGTATAGCCCTTATCTTGTAATTCACTTAACAGGTAAAAATTCACTGAGGGGTTAAGATATTCTTCGATGGCATAGAACACTTGGGCTTGTATCTGCTCCATATCAGCAGATGGCAAAACCTCTATATCACAGCAAATGGCTATTTCTTCATCTTTTATAGTGGTAACGCTTACGAAGTCTTCACACAGGTTTCTGTTTTCATTTAAGGTACGGATGGCTGTTTGAACAATGCTTTTGGCCTGTTGAATTTTTAGCAGGTATAAGTTAAGTACCTGTGCGGTAAAATCAGCGCTAAAAAAAGCCTGGATATCACTTTCCTGTACAATTTGGCCGGAAGGTTGCAGATCGACATCAACTATACCTGCTATGACAGCCGAAGAGGTTGATCCTTCAATAGTATAATTAAAATCAATTTGAATGATAAGACTACTACCTGTTGTAAAACTGGCAACAGCGCCAGAAACAGATGCAGGATCGATGGTTAATAATGTAGCCACAGTTGGATTATCCCATACAGGGAAAATAATAGTAAGACCAACATCACCTCCTTTAAATTTGCCGCTTGCTGGGTTTAAAACCTGCAACGCCCCGTTGTTCATGTCGCCAAATTGCTGATCAGCGTCGAGGTCAAGCAATACTTTATATAGGCCTGATAAATAAACCGGATGTGGTGTTTCCTTATATGACAAAGCATCCAATTTGCAATCAGCATAAAGTGTTATTTCGCCGGCCGGAATGTTTTTATCATTATTAACATAGTAGTCGGCGTATAAAAACCAGGCATTATGTACTCCTACTATATCTATTAATAATTTACGGTAATCATTTACATTAAGTGGCGATTGCGTAAGTATATTTTTGGCGGTATATAAGGTTTGTGAAGATGCTATTTGGCCATCCGCGTCGGTAAGCAGATCTTCCATAGGCATGCCCGTTCTGTAGCCTAATTCAGTTATGGCATAACAGAGAGCTTCTAAAATAGTGATTCCCGGGTCATGCTCGTTATAATCTGTCCAGATCCTACCGCTCAGTTTTTCAATATAACTCAAGCCGGCCTCTCTCAGAAAAGCATAATTTTGATCGGCGGTTAAGCCTGGATCCTTGCTGATTACTTTTTGCTTATCCATTACAATCACAATTAGCTGGTGAATTAATTAAATGTTTTACCTTGGTTTCTTCATTATAATATGATACCAAAATAGATCTGGAAGTACTTGCTATCGCCTCGTCTATATCATATTGTGCTTCTATTACCACCTGTCCCTGGCGAAGTATAATGTGATTCATCTTAAAACAGGTAACAAAGTCTACATAAGGTCTTTCTTCAATAAAATTGAGCACTACTGATTTTTCAATACTATTGCCAAATTGGATGGCTTGCGGATCGCCAAAAGCCCATGGAGTTAAAAATTGCTCAATTTCATTGTTTAACTGATTGGAGAAATAAACAGGGTCAATACCATCACGAAAGGTGACACTAAACTCAAACTGTACTTCTTCAAACGATGGGTTACTGAGGTGTAGTTTTACAAATGGTGATGTGAGCGTTTTAATATATTTCTCGATTTCGGTTAACAGACCTATACTGGTATATGGCCTAAGTGGGTTGGCATTGTTCAAATGTGTAAGATCTGGGATAGTTATTATTGTAACATGTCCTGCCAGCGTCTCACTGTATTTTTGCTGATTGGTGTTCACATCAAGGAGAAATCCGGTATGGTCAATACATTTTACCTTAAAAACCTGCGGGAAGTATTGTAATATCAAACGCTCATAATCCCAGGTTGTGATAGCTCTGTTTTTATGGCGCAGGCGTTCGCTTACCCTTTGATAAAACTGATCATCAGTTTCCTGCACGCGACCTCCAAATGAGGTATAGGGTTGTTGCGTTTTCTTTAATGCAGCGTCGGATATTGCTGGTTTACTAATTGTGTTTGGTGGCAGTATCTGGGTAAATACAATGTTATTCGTAATATCCTGAACAAATTGAGCTTTTGCCGCATTTACACCAACCGCAATTAAATTACAAATGGCATCTGTATCGTGCTGTACGCCAGCTTTTATCCAGATTAGTCCATTATCGGCACGAGTATTTATAAGAGTAGCATCTGCTGGAATATTAAACGTAACTAAACCGGAGCTGGTTAAATTATTGGTTTGGTCAGTAACCGATTGTTTATTAAATAGCAGCCAGTTGTTATTGCTCAGGTAGTACCAGTTTACCAGGGTCATGTTTTTTAATGGATTGGCACTCCCGTCTGATACTTGAAACAGAACAGAGAAAACTTCGTCGGCTTTTGCATTATTTAAGCCTATCCATAACTCGCCGCCATCATCTGTAGATATTCCATCCTCAACATTAAACACCGGTAATAAAGTGAGTGCATCTGCAGTAATAGCCGGGTGCATTTCACGGAAGCCAAAGGGCTCCATATGATAAAAGAAATTACTGCGGGTAGTAAAACTGGTATTGCTGAAAACAATACTATCTGTAGCGGTATATTTTACATTTATTGATTTTAAAACCGGATGAGCTGGAACCGGGGGAGTGACTTTATCAACGGTATAACCAACAACTTTATTTGGATCCGTAGTATCATAAACCACTTTAACAGATGGCGGAGGAATATGGGCTAGATATGTAGCCATGCTGTAATCATTCCCTATCATTTCCAATTTCAGGTAACCATCAACAGAGGTTATATTATAATCCTCATTGGGTGCAAAATCTCCGGGTGATTGTGCTACGCGTTCTAAACCTGTAATATCAATCTCTTTGGGGCCTGCAGCCACATTGATATTTACCGGGCTGGTTGTTATTATATTTGGAAGGTCATTTTTGATAGTATTATTAGTTCGGTCAAGAGACAGGCCCCGGTTTATTATATTTTTAACATTAAATGGCTGATCATCCTGAGCCAAATTATTCACGTTCAAAGCAAGTGCATTATTTGCTTCAAATGATAAGCCTTGATTTACTACGGAAGTAATATTGGCTGTTAACGTGTTACGTGCATTAAAATCATTAAATACTACCGGACTTAGTATTCTTTGTTGCAGATCGGTGATAACAATGCTTGATGCATATAAGCTTGTTCCATTAGAAATAGCTGTCCAACTACCTTTGGTTAATGAAGATAAATTTACCGTTGTAGCAGACAATGGCGCTTCCTGCCAATCAAAATCTATAGCTAATTTGGTGAGTTGTTTTTGAAATATTTCCTTACTGCCTATGATAAACGAGGCTCCGTTTTCTGGAAAATCGCCAAATGGCTTAAATGGTTTGGCTGGATTTATTTTGCCATCATCATTTTGCAGTATTAAATTTTTAATGGCATCAACAACTACCGATATGGTTACCTGATTTATCCGCGGGGTTTTTATTTTTTGGTATGAGGAGTAGCTATTAAGCATTACCTGGGCTATGGGAAGTGTGCTATCAAAGTTCCCTCCGTGTATTTTTGGTGAATAAGAAACAATAGCAGGCGCATCGCCTTCCAAAACTACAGTTAAAGAGAATGTTGTATTGTTTATTACTGAAGCTGTATACACGGGTACTGTATACCAGTCCTTTTTACTGGTTAATTGGATATTGAATATCCCGGAAAGATCGGCAGAGGTAATACCGGCTAAACTATCACATGTGAACGTTAATGTTATAGTACGTTTGCCTTCATTTAGATATAATACGTTTGATGCTACAGCAAAGCCAATAGAGGCTTGCTGAATATTTTTGGGATTGCCAAACGGGAACCAGGAATTGTCTGCACTTAGTAACTTAGCTCCCTGACCGTCTTCTGAATTAGCTGTAGGCGAAGCATATAAAGTTACAGGACTATCATCTTTATTTAAATAGATGGATTTTAGTGCCTGAACATTTGCTGTTTGAACTACAATATCATCTGTAAGCGAATAGAATAAATCTTTATTGTTGGTGTCCTTGCCGGCTTTAAATGAAGTGCCCTTAGGCAATAAGTGCTGATCTGTGTTTTTTTGCAGTTCAAAAACCAGGTGCACAAAATCTGCTTCGGCTACATTATTACTTAATTGCAAAACCTGTTTATAGTAAAAATCAAGATGCTTTTTAGTATACTGATTTAAATGTTGTTGAGCAAAGCCAAATAGTTTTATAAAGGCCAAGTAAAGTGCATAATGAGGTGCGTGAGTCGGATAATTATCCAATGCTTCAGATAAGTAAGCCGGGGTGCGGCTCACTATATTTACAATACCCGAAATGAATGATTGTAAGGCCCCAGTAAATAGGTTATGTGTAAGAATATGATTAATGTCCTCCTGAACGGTGCCTGTTAGTGTGATAGGGAATGCCGTAACCGGGGGCGAAACGGTGAAAATACTTTCCAGATGTTTTTGTGAAGAGACAGCATAAACACCCTCTAATGGAAGGAAAGTGAAGTTTTGCGAATAAACGATGTCATCAACAGGAGTTAAGGCCTCTGTATATGTTGAAGCTGGGTCTATAAGAGAACCAGTTACAAAGCTTCCATAATATTGATAAAGTATGCTTAAAGGGGCTGCTACTTTTGAAACTATAGAAACTGATAAAAAAGTTTTATAACTCAGATCATTAGCTAAATGTTTATAAGCATCGTCAAGCGCTGCTGTTATTGAAAAAATAAAATCAAAAAGAATTTTAAAATTATTCTTTGCATCGACGTCACTTGTCGCGTTAGCTATAGTATTATTTAAGTATTTGATAAATGATGCATAATCGTTTATTCTCCATTCGGCAATTGCGGCTATTACTACTGCAATATCTTTACCCATGAGTTGTTGCCAATCACCATTGATCGTATTGGTATTGTCGTAATAGTTTAACCAGGCGCTATATTTTTTCGTAAGCAGGATAAGATCTGCATCTGAACGCTCATCAACGAGCGCGCATTTAGCCAAAAGGGCATCCAACGCACGCTGAGCCTGGCTGGTGCCGTTATAGGATAAGAGTTTGGTATCGAAACAATTATTTGCCATCAGTGTATTTCTGTTCCTTCGTTTTTATAGTAAGGATATACAAAATTGAACCTTGAATTTGTGGTGCGAACAGTGTAATTAAGGATGATCAGGATCACTCCTTCTGTTTCGCGGCTGTCATCAACCTGTATCGAAGCCAGATCAATCCGAGGCTCATAGTAAAGTATAGCCGTTTTGATCATCTCGCGGATATAGGTTTTAAAAGTGGTGGTCATGGGTTCAAAAAGCATCTCGTCCAGATTACAGCCATAATCAGGCACCATCACCCGTTCGCCCTTGCGCGTTGCCAGTAATATTTGCAGACTGAGTTGTATATCAGCCTCATCACTGGTCATGATCACCGAGTTTGCGGTAGTATCAAATGTTGGCGGAAAACTCCACCCTGTTCCTAAAAATGAATCAGCCATGTTAACCTCCTATAATTACTGTTGGACATCCTATTATTATTGAACCGCCATGCGCAGTGGGGTCACCCATACGTGCTGCCGGTTTACCTCCTATCAGTACTGTTGCCGAACCGTTTGCTATTACATCTGGCGGCCCTGCGCAGGTGCACATGTCACCTGCACAGGCCGCAGGAAGTCCGCCTATTAATACAGTAGGGCTCCCCGGTGGTAATATGGGTCCGCCTACATGAGGAACCGGCCCAGTAAACATAGGGCAAACATGCATGTCTGAAATTCTAGCTGCGAGTGGCATATTTTTTATTGGTTAAGTGGTTGATTGAGTTGGATTAGTTTAGATTAAGTGAACGGTTGATTAGGTTATTATTCGTCAACCTATCAAACCACTTAACTCAATCAAGCATTCACTTAATCAACCAAAACATTAATTAATCATTACTACGCCACCCTTTAAGGTAGCTGTACCTGAGCCTTCTACTTTTACTGATGGAGCTGACATGGAAGCACTACCGCTATCGGCCTTAATTGAAGCCCCACCTGCACTCATCTCAAAGCTGGAGGACGGTTTTATAGAAACATTGGTGGCTTCAATGGATAGATCGCCTGTTGCTTTGAGCTTAATATCTGCTCCGCTTTCCAGGTTTATAGCTGATGAATCCATGGTTACTTTGTTGTTATTCTCATCCTCCAATTGTATATAGCCTTCCTTTTCGCTTATGGTTATCTTTTTACCTGCAGGTGTTTCAATTTTTAATGACTTTTCATCGTCGTTAAAGATCATCTTCATGCCGCTGCGTGAGGTGTAGCCTTTTTCGTCGTTCTTATTGGCAGCTTTTAGTGGGGCTGGTTTATTGCTGCTGTTCAGCATACCTAATACCACAGGATGGCGGGGATCATTATTTAAAAAACCTACCACCACCTCATCGCCAATTTCAGGGCGAAAAAAAGTACCGCGATTATTACCAGCATCAAGGCAAGCCACACGTGTCCAGATACCATCCTCGGCAGGATCGATAATGGGTAACCTTACGCGTATCCTATCCTGGGTATCAGGATCGTTTTCCAGATCAGTTACAATTCCTATTTGTAAACCTTGTATGGCCGGCAGCATATCTACCGCAGGTGGAGAATTTACATCCGGCTGGCGAGTAAACAACTCATTGGATAAGCCGAACTGAACATCGGTAGTCCAGCTGCCGTTCACAATTTCATGACGCACCCCAGAAACAAATACTTTTCCGTTAAAGCGGTCGCCCACCCCACCAATATTGACCAGATCGCCTGGATTTAACTGACCGCCATATCCGCGAAACCTTACCCTGCCCCTGCAACGTGACATCCTTGCTTTTTGAAGGCGACCATCCGCTAAACTTTGTAATTCATCAGTCGTAAGATCTTCGCCGGAGTATAGGTCATATTCTGATACACTTAGCACCGCTCCCAAATCGCTGCTTGAAATATTACCATTCTCTTCAAAACCAGGTTCAGCTGCACTTGCGGAAGCTATCTCCTGAGTGGTATAATCCCATGTTTTGGCTGTGAGGCTCTGATATTGATTCCGAGCGTCCAGATCGGCATCAAATTCCAGCATTGTAGCACCAAATAAAGTGTCAAGCACTGTTGCCGAACTGAAATCAGGTTTTTTTGCGGTTATTTTACCATTATCAACCATGCACAGTTTGCCATTAGCTTCCATCCGCGATACCATAAAGTCCCAATCGGTACAATCATATTGAACAATGGATTTTAGTGTTATGCTGGTATCCTCTATGTCGGTATCTAATCCGTAATTGCCTATGATCCCGGTAATAGCGTCGCTGTCTTTAGTATCATAAAAATATTTGTTCTTACGGGCTATAGTCATTTTAATGGCTTTATCACGGCAATCGAGGATCAATACAGGTGAGCCATTTCCTCGTATTTTTAAACTATGTTTCAAGATGATACCTTTAAAAAGAGTGGCCTCTTCAGCATGGTAGCCTACCGCTATTTCAATTTCAGCCCCCGGAACCAAGGTTGGTTCGTTACTTATTGCAAAATCTTGTGCCGAAGCATCACCATCATATATCAGCAACTTAGCTACCGGGATACGGTTTATTTCTTTACTAAAATTCATGGAAGCCACCTGGTAAGATGCACCCAGTACGGTCCCATTTACCTTAATAGTAAAAGTAACCAGATCGGTATTTTGTGTTCCAGGTAATGTTTGGCTTAGTGACATGGTTTATTTTGCAATTGGTGGAAAAATGATTTTAGTTCCGGCTGTTAATTTTTTGAAATCTGTTAGTCCGTTATATTGTGCTACCTGGTAGTAATACTTGCTGTCTCCGTACTCTTTGTAACACATTAAGGCCAGGGTATCACCTTCAATTACTGTTCGGATATGCGTCAGATCGGGTGACTGGCGGTTTTCGATAGCCGCCAGTTTGGTTTCATCAATTACTCCCTGGAAAGTGCAATCTGCTTCGGCACGTAACGGTGTGCCATCGGGATTGAACAGTTTAAAAGTTAACGTCATGCGGGTCATCTGACAATTGTAGAGCAGCGGCCCCCATTGCAATTGAACATAACGCGGCTGGTGTGTTGTGCCATCGTAGTCATAAACTACGCTTTTAAATTTTTCAAAATCCTGTACTACATCAGGTTTGTCTGCCGGCAATCCCGGTACGGCTAAGCCTGATAACAAACCCCCTCCTCCCCTTTTTATCACACCGGTACCATCAAACAAGAACTTGAAGGTGAGGGATTGTGCAGATCTTTTACTAAAAGAAGTAATACTTTCACTTGAGCCCTGGGCGCTTTTCTGACTTACCTCAGTTCCGTAAGTAAGCGCATATGATTCGGGATTGATCAGTACATCATAGTCCAATCCATCGGCTTTTGTGCTAAAACTGATATCCGTATAGGCAACCAGTTTCATCTTTTTTAATTCACCCAGGCTCATCGGTCAGTTTTTTCTTTTAAAATTTCCAATACCTGTTCAACACATTTGGCAATAATGTCCTCACTATTTGTGGCTCCTGCAGAAGAAGGTGTTGTATTTCCTCCTGTATTCCCGCCTTCGGTGATGGTGGTGACTATTTGCAATTCTCGTATCTCTACTGGCATTGGCTTATTGTTATTAAACTGTTTGTTAAAGCATATTGATTAGCCTACAGAAATACTGGCACTTGCGCTGGTCCCTCCAAACAGATCGGCCACCGCACCGACAGCAGCACCAACTGCTGCCGACAGGTTAAGTGTCTTATAGTATTCATAGCGAAGGGTCATCGACTCAATAACTATCGAATTTGTTTCTGCATTAAATGAAGAAAGACTGTATTTGATCGGTATAGCATTAGCGATATACCATGACGATACGGGCAAATGATCTTCGTTTAAAAGCGATATCAACATGTTGGTAGGTTGATAATTGAAATTCTCGATCGAATCCAGACACCATGCCGTTACCCCTGATACCAGTGTCATCCCCCGTTTCAAAACAAGGTCTGAATACGTGTTACGTCCGGGCAACCGGTGAACAAAACGATTCTCGCCACCCTCCTTATAGGTATCCAAACCAACATCAACAGTTAAGCCTGTAACATCCTGAAAACGGAAATCATTAGGCACTTGCGGAAATATTTCAAATACCACCAGGAAATGGAAGCCGGTAAAAGGGTAATCAAACATGACTATTCGTTTTGCATGGTTAAGCCTTCATGTGCCAGTTCAAGCGTTTCAATAGCAACCTCATTACCATCAGCCTTTAAATCGGTAGAGGTAACTTTGGTAGGCCAGGCATTTTTAACTTTCCATACCACTACAGGTGCTAATGTTTCGTCAAGCAGACTAATGGTGATATCGCGGCGCTCAACGGTATTCATGTTAATGGTATTATGCCAGTTATAAAACTCATTGTCTGATTTAAACACACCTCGTTTAAGCGTGATATTGCTGAATTTGCGTTGCCCTGGCATCTTGATTTTGTGATATTCCGGGCTCGCGCCATCGCGGTATTCAATTACATCGTTGGTTATATCGAGTCCGCTTACGTCAGTGAAGCCGATGCGTGTGCCGCCCCAGTCAACACTAAAATGGAATTTCGGAAGTGGGTAATTAGCCATAATATTTAAGTTTTAGATTGATTGATAATTAATTTTTAATAAACACTACTATTAAGCTTGTTGCTGGATCTGAGAGAAACGCAGGATGATAAATTCAGCAGGGCGTACAGGAGCCATACCAATTTCAATGATCATTTTTCCATTAAGGATATCATCAAAAGTCATGGTTTGTCCCAGACCTACTTTCACGTAAAATGCTTGCTCTGGTTTCGGCCCAGCCAAAGCACCCTGACGCCACAGATTGGTAAGGTAATTTTCGATCATAGCACGTACGCGTACCCAGGTGTTACCATCGTTGGGCTCAAACACAAACTGCATAGCTGCCTTTTTAACCGATTCTTCAACCATGATGTAAAAACGGCGTACTGATATGTATCTGAAATCGTTACTGTTACCATCCAAAGTACGGGCTCCCCAAACCAGGATACCTTTGCCCGTGAAAGCGCGTACCGCGTTAATTGACTTGCCGGAATCTGTATCAATGTTCAGATCTTCCTGGGTGTTATCGTCAACATTTACCAATGGTTCCACTATAGTATTAACACTTACATTGGCAGGAGCTTTCCAAACGCCTCTAGTACCATCAACTGAGGCATAAATGCCGGCCAGAGCGCCACTCGGAGGTACTACAATTCCCTGGTTTTTAATGGCTACGGTGATGTTGTTGTATATAGAGCTTGAATCGTTGAGCTGGATTTCCAGATTTTGTAAACGCAGATTCACTTCATTGATGAACGCTGATACAGAATTTACAACTCCTGAATACAGATTGTTAACTCTTGCCCTGATATATTTTACAGCGGCTGCTGCATCTGCAGGTGCTGGTGTACCATATATGGTTGGATCTGCAGCCAGGCCAGCGGCATTTGGGAACGCCGGAGTGAAATTAGCTGCGATTGCCGCTCCTATCGCCCCACCAGGAAAACTTTCATCCAAAAGAAGAAGTTCACGTATCAGTTGGTCCATTGGTGAAATATCGGTTGCATCGGCACCGGCCCTGGTGTAGGTAGTATGAATATCTTTTGTTGTACGGCCGCCATAAATATGACTTGGGTCGGCATCAGTTAAAGTGCTGTTCAAAGCTACAAAACCCAATATGATGTCTTTGATATAAGATAATCGTAAAGTCATCTCAGGCTTATCACTTGTTGAGGGAATTAGCCCGTAAGCATCGGTTATGGCACCGGTATAAGGAGCTACATTGAACGGAGCGCCAAAACCAGGTGTGTTAACAAAAGTGTTGATATGGGTATTCAAGTCGGTTACAGCCCTGTCAATTTGTGTAACAAAAACATTATTAGTTACAATATTTTTTGTGGGTACATTGGTGCCAGCTGGTTTTTGCAGTTGAATATTCCGGTACGAAAAAGAATAGGACAAACTTGAACGGAGCCATGGATAATATGCCGCGCCATAATTCAAATTGGCCGAACCTATTCCATTTCTAAAAACGGTAATAACGTCTGAGTTATCGTAGGTTCTTTCTTTGTCGCCATTAAGTACATCCAGTATGGTAAATCTGTCCTGCAGATCGGCGCATGCTTTCAAAGATGTTGTAGCCAGGTTATTAAAATCACTGGCGCCAAATGAAATAGCATCAGGAATAACAATCAGCGTTGGCTCATCCTCTTTACGTAAAACTTCAAAAGCTCTGATCTTGCCGGCGTCAATAAAGTCGGTAATGAGCACTGAGCCGTCATTTTTGTATTTACCAACAGAAATAATATAGCAGTTAACACCGCCGTTACTGTAAAACATTCTTACAGCGTTATACAACTGGTATTTGGGCGATATATTTACAGTATCTACACTATTGTCTGGCTTAAGCGCAACATTAGCAGTGAGATTAGGAAAATCGGCGCCAAAATATTGTACGTATTGAACAAGTGAGGAAATACGTACAGCTTGATTAACCACACTCTTCCCATTTCTTGTCGCGTCTTGCGAGTATCCGATAAATACCGGAACCGCGGTGGCCACCTGTGCAATTGATGGCGGAAAGGATGGAATTTCATTCACATAAACCCCTGGAGTTTTAATTGTGCTTTCGTTTATTTGTGACATATTTATCGGTTTTTAAAAGTTTAAAAAGATCTCTGAACATGGATAAGTATCGGTACCCTTTGTAATTGTGACGAGCCTCTGAGGATCTGCACAAGCAATTGGAGAATAATCATGATTATTTAAGGTTAATTTTAAATTCAACGCCTTATTACTTAATGGAATAGGTGTAAGTGAAGTAATCACACTCGCCGGATTTGCGAAGTGATATAAATTAGCCGTGTCATTAATGTTGCCCGATTGTTTGCTGGCCAGAATATATTTCCAGATGGTAGCACGGTTTAAAAAGTAAATACTATAGTGAGGCGCAGGGTTTATAAGGGCCCCACTCCCATCAATCAGATTACAGGAAACTGGTGATGCATCATTAAAAATGTCAATCACGGCAAAGGTTTTGCTATCACTAAGCTCATCATTAATGTAGATCCATTGCTGGATGCCGTTAACCGTTAATGAGTATTTTCCTGATTGCAAAAAGCTCAGATCAAGTGGAAAAGAGGAAGCCGGATTTGCAAAAGCTATCGTTTTTGAAAATACAGATTGGGTGTAGGTAGTAGCAATATTATCATAACCCAACACAGATATATTAACTGATGCTTGTGGGGAGGCAAACTGGTATGCGGATATAGATGGCATCCATTTTAAAGCATCCGCTTCTGTCAGATATTGATTTTTATCTACAACCATCCAATGATTAGCATTGGTGAGATTAAAAGTGTTTCCTGGTTTGCTGCTACCAATTGCTCTATATGTAATACCTGTACCGTTTGACACCAGATCGCCGGGAGCATAAGTATTTGCCGCGTTATACACCGCTATTTTGCTCGACAGAAAAGTTTTTCCGTTACTGACGTTGTTGTTCCTGTTAGTGAAATAGTAAATTTTACCAGGTGTAGCAGAAGATAAATTGGTATAGTTAAAAAATAAAGGGTTGTTAAGTTGCATGAAAAAAGTGAACTGCGCGCCTGTTTCAATTGCCGTAAACGGTTTTGGAGGGTTTATTTTACCATTACAGTTTACCCCGGTAATTAACTGGTTGGAGTATTGCCGTGCAATTATTTGATGGCCGCCTAGAGTTTTAACCGTTTGGTTTGAGGGTAAAATATTAAAGTCGGGACATAGTTGATCTTTGTAGTAACTATGCAATAGTTCAACCGTGAACAGACTTCCAAAATTGATATCAATCATAATGTTTGCAGCGTTTTGTCGTTAACAATAATTTCATGCAGCAGAGGGGTATTTCCTTGTGCAAATTCCTCACTTATACTGATCATCCGCATTTTGTACATAACAGAAGGCAGATATTTTGACCCCAGTATACCCCATAAATTGTTCATGTCCTGAAATGATAATGTGTTGAGATCCAGGATAAGTTTTTCAACTCCCGCAGGTAAATCGGGTGAGCTAAGTGGTGTAAATACGTTTTGACATTGAAAAAACTGTATGATGAAAGAAAGACGCTTCAACGATTCTGTATAAGTTGAAAGGTTAACCGCGAACAATACATACAGATTGAGGTATATTTTGGGGTTCTTATAGGTGGTTTCACTCCCTTGCCGAACATAATTTTCGGGCGATTTACTGATCCTGTCCTCCTCTATGTTAACCAGTGTTATGAATGCGTTCGCCGGATTATTTGTGCCGGTAGATCCGGAGGTGTCATTATCATTCCAGGCTATATTAGCTACCTGAATAAAAGAGTTACTGTTGGATGGATCCAACTTTAACCGCAGATAGCTATCCAGATGCGTGTTCAAGAATGTTAAAGCCTGATCTATCATTGTAATAAAGTTTATACTGGTTTAAAATGCTGCCTTATAAAGGGATGTATAAAACAGCTGCTTAATAATTTCAGGGAGAATTATTATGATGTAAAATTAGGAGCTTAATTATTAATTAATACGCGTACTTTTACTAAAAACACCTCAAATGCCTGCGTATTTTTACGCGACTTTATTGTGTCCTTTTGATAGTATATCTATTCTGTAATTGAGATAGTTAACTAAAATTGATATTTAGAGCCTGGTATTATAAAAGTATAATACCAATTATGTATTTTTTATACTGGTTGAAAAAAATATATGCTATTTAGGCATACAGAAGAAAAAACCTTATGAACGGGCAAAACATTTTAAAACAAAAAAGGAAGGCATATGCCTTCCTTTTTTGTTCTAAATAAACGAATCTGATTAATATCCTGGATTCTGATACATTGTAACCGGGTTTAACTTGGTTTCGTTAAACGGAATAGGGAAAAACCTATCTTTTGTAGTAAAGTTTGATAACAGAGCTGAGCCGAAGTCTGCCTGCTTTTTACTGTGAAAATATGCTACTAATTCATCGGTAGTGAAAGTACGTAACAGGTCAAATAAACGGTGATGTTCAAAGGCCAGTTCAACACGTCTTTCATGTAATATAGCCAGTTTAAGGGTTGGGTATTTAGCACTGTAGGTGGGGTCTTGTGAAGAAACTTCATAAGTAGGCATACCAGCTCTCGCACGTACCATATCTACATATTGAATAGCAGCTGTATTGTTACCCAGGTACATATTTACCTCGGCAAGCATCAGGATAACATCAGCATAACGCATCAGGATCCAGTCATTACCTCCGTACCCATTTTTACCCGCTCCTGAACTTGCATCCCTAAACTTGGTAACAAACCAATCTTTAACCGTAGCATCATTGGCAAACTTGATGGAGAATGCGCCACGTGGATCATTAGCTTCATAATCATTCACAAGGTCATGTGTTACGTTATTACCAACACTACTTGATGATTTTAGAGAGTTAATGGTTTCGCCTTTAGCCTGATTGTTTGCCGCTATGCTTGAACTGTAAACCGGATCGCCCTGTATATTTACAATTTGCCAGATAAGCTCGGGGCAAGTACCCTTTTTGGTTACATCAAATACATCGTTGTAAGGGATATCTTTTAAGTTAGCAAAAGTTTTGGCGTTATAAGCTGCTGTAAGGCTTGTTAAGGCATTATTTAAATTTGTTGTTTTATTGGCAGCATCTAATGTTGTAGCCATTGTTAAATAAACCTGTCCCAATAAGGTATTTACAGCAGCAAGTGATATACGACCAATTGTGCCTGCCGCCTGGGTAGCAGGTAGGGGGCTGCTTTGAGCATCCTTTAAATCGGCAACTATTTGTGCATAAACTGCGGTCTGCGGGTTACGTGCTGTACTCGCGGCAACCTCATTGAGGTCTGTAAATTGTTTTGTAACCAGCGGTACATCGCCCCATTCCCTAACCATGTGAAAATATATTAAAGCACGGATAAATTCAGCCTCGGCTTTATATTGCTGTTTGGTTGCGGGTTTGGCAAAGTTTACCTTATCAATATTAGATAATACAATGTTACAGTTGGATATAACGGAGTACATAGCACTCCAATGTGAGTACAAGTAACTGTTGGTAGGTATTAATGAAAAGTTATTAAACCCAAAAGGCTCGCCTGCGTTAGATTGATTATCATTTGTCCCGGTATCATCAGAACGTTGGTCGGTCCACAGATCACTGCCTTCACCTATGGTATTACCGCTTCTTAATAGCGCATAACAACCATTAACCGCTAATAATACATCATTTTCGGTTTTGAAAGACGAACTTATTAACGAACCATCGGGGTTAGTTTGCTCTAAAAAGTTTTTTTTACAAGAACCCAGCGCAAATAACGCAATCAGACAAACTAGCTTTATATTTATATTCTTCATTTGCTTCAGAATTAATTTTTGAATTAAAAAGTTGCCTTAACACCCAAATTGTATGACCGTACCAATGGGTAAACACCATAATCAATACCTGGAGTAAGGTTTGTATTCTGTGAACCGCTATAGCTATAATTATAATTAACTTCGGGGTTATAACCTTTGTATTTGGTAATAGTAAAGCCGTTGTTAACAGCACCATATATTTTCAATGAGCCTAAACCCAGGTTACGACTTATATAATCTGATTTAAGTGTGTAACCCAAAGTCATATTGGTGTTTCTTAAGAAAGAGCCACTCTGTAAATAAAAAGTTGATAGCCTGGTGCTGTTACTTTGAGTACTACCACGTGATGCACGATAAACACTTCCCGCACCCGGATCGGCAGCATTACGGTAACGATCGGCAACATCAGCATATTGGTTACCAGAACCTTCCATGTTGTACAGGTAGTAATCTTGTCCGTCAACTATCTGATTACCATAAGAACCCGCAAATGCTGAACTGAAATAGAAGTTTTTGAAGGTTGCATTTATGGCAAAACCATAGGTGAATTTAGGATATGGAGTGCCAATAATGCCCGCGTCTTTCGCATTAATTACGCCATCTCCATTAACATCCTTAAAATAAAGATCGCCAGCCTGTATCGGGGTAGTAGAAAATGTTGAAACAGGTGGACCTTTAATTTTATAACCAGCCGGATAAGATTGTGTAGCCGGATTATAGTTAGCACGATCTGCAGCTATGTTAGCCAGATCGGCCTGACTTACTATCCCGGCAACTTTATAACCGTAGAACATACCTACGGGCTGTCCTGTCTCGGTAATGTTAGTTAAGTATGAACGCTCCGCACCTGCACTGATAATGGTATTGCTGCCACCAAGGTTCAACACTTTGTTTCGGTTTATGGATATGTTACCGCTTAGATTTAAGCTGAAATCTTTTTTGGCGATCACCTTACCGTCAACCTGAAAATCAAACCCTTTATTACTTATTCTTGAATCAGGACCTAAATTAGTGGTAACGGTTGTATTTCCTGAAATAGCAGATATTGGTTCTTTAAATAACAGGTTATAAGAATGGCTTAGGTAATAGTTAACAATAATGAAAAGTCGTCCTTTAAGTAAGCCCAAATCAGCACCAAAGTTATATTGTGATGTTGATTCCCATGTTAAGCCTGGATCAGCAATATTACCTGCAGTAAGCGAAGGCGCTGTAGCACCAGGAGTACCAAATACCGCGTTTGCTGGTGGGTTAAAGTATTGTTGAGCAGTATAATTACCAATGTTGTTATTGCCACTTAAGCCCCAACTGGCGCGTAACTTAACTGTTGATTGGTCGCCCAGCCAACCGTGATAAAATGACTCATCAGATAAATTCCATCCTGCTGAAACAGATGGAAAATTTGCGTATCTGGTTTTAGTGCCAAAACGGGAAGATCCATCCGTACGGAATGAGGCTGACAGGAAATATTTACTGTCATAATTATAATTTATCCTGCCCAGGTATGACAATAATGTATAGGTATCATCTCCTGTTGGTTGTACTCCTTCTATTGGGCTGCTATTGGGTGTAATCAGCGTTATTTGAGCTGGATTGGCGCCCGCTATGTTTGGTATATTATCGTTCTGAAAACCGGTACCCTGTACGGTAAGCACATTATTGGTGGTTTTCTGAGCGGTATAACCTACTAATCCGTCAAAATGGTTTTTACCTAATTGCTTGGTGTAGTTCAGCGTAAACTCACCTAATTGGTCACGATAATCAATGGTTTGGCGTATAGCTTTTGCTGCCTGTATTGATTGAGGTGAACCCGGTGGGTTTGCCCCATTACTAATATTAGTAGGTAAATAGTAGTTGTAGTTTTCGGCATAGGTTTGCATACCCAGGTTAGCATTGAACGAAAGGCCATCCAGGATGGAATAATTGGCATGAGCGTTATAAGTTGCACGGTCACCTACACGATTTATCTTTATTAATGTTGCTGTTGCTATTGGGTTTTCGATTGATTGATAAGCGTAAGCTGTTGATTGTGCTGCGGCTACGTTTGTCGCAATGCTGCCATCGGCATTGTAAGCCGGGAAGAATGGCATATATATCAATGCACCGAATGCCGGGCTATGATCCCAACGACCGTCCTGAGTTTCCTGATTGGTAGTTTGAGTAAATGCTATGTTTGCTCCTACTTTTAATCTTTTGCCTATCTGGCCATCAATATTGGCACGCAGATTTATTTTTTTCTGTCCTGTGCCCAGCATAATACCCGGATTATCCTGGTAACCAGTACTGAAGTAATATCTTGTGCCATTTGAATTGCCCGAGAACGAAAGACTATGGCTTTGTGTTACCGGGTGACGATACAATTCATCTTGCCAGTCGGTATTAACTGTTTGATGAATAAGCGACTGTGTTTGAAAGTTATAAAGATAAGGCGGAACGCTTACCGAACCGGCGTTACCTACGTTAGCTATACGTGTAGCGTTATCATCAGAGTACATGGCATCATTCCAGGTATGACCGGTAGTAACCCACAAGTCATGATAAGAATTGTTACGACCGTCGATTACCAGCTGCGCAAATTGATCTGAATTTAACAAATCAACTTTTTTAGCCAATCCGTTAACTCCAACCTGAACGTCATATTCAAATTTGCCTTTGCTGTTTTCTTTAGAACCGTGTTTGGTTGTAATAAGTACTACACCACCCGCAGCCCTTGAACCGTAAATAGCAGCCGACGCAGCGTCTTTCAATACATCAATTGATTCTATATCATCCGGGTTGATAAATAGATCGTTACCTGCAGCATAACCGTCAATTACATAAAGCGGATCTGAACTTGCAAGGAATGAACCAACGCCACGTACGTTAATTTTGGTAGTGGAGTAGGGCGAACCGCTAACTTGCGATACCTGTACACCCGCAACTTTACCTACTAAGGCCTGACCAACTGTCGGAGCGGTTAAATTCAGCTCTTCTGATTTAACACTGGCTATAGCTCCCGTAAAATCGCTTTTGCGTACCGTTTGATAACCGATAGCCACAACTTCGTTCAGTATGTTTGTTGATGGCAATAGCTTAACGGTTATCTCCGTGTGTTCGCCAACAACAATTTCCTGGTTGGTGTAGCCTACAAAAGCAAAAACCAATGTGGTTCCGGGTTCAACAGTAATGGTGAATTTACCGTTGATATCTGTTGCCGTTCCTTTGTGTGATTTTTTTTCATAAATACTTACACCTGGTAAGGCTAAGCCTTTTTCGTCAACTACGGTTCCGGATATCTTAACGGGGGGCTGTTCTGTTTTTAATGGAGACTTAGGATCCAGCTGAGCTTTTTCTACCCTAATCACCACATGGTGATCATCTACCTGGCTAATGGTTCCTTTATAGTTTTTTAACAGCTTTTTTAATACCTCGCTTATACTTTGGTCACTTACATGAAGTGATATGTGTTTTTTAATATCAACAGTGTTATCATACCCGATAACGAAATCCGTTTTTTGTTCAATTAGGGTAAAGGCTTCCTTAAGTGTAATGTTATCAGCAGTAATTGATATACGGGTATTGTTAATGGTTTGTCCATCGGCTGCAAAGGCTGGACCGGTTAATTGTAACATAAATATGATTGCAATTAAAGGGTAAAGCATGGCAGACTTAAGCCTTTTTATTAAATGAACTGGGGGACTGATTCGATAAAAATTTTGCATTTTAAAAGAATTTTTAATGATTGTAAGGTCGTTTTAAAGGCAGACACTACTTTAATGTCTGATTCAACAGGGGTTGGTGAAGCATTCCCTGTTTTAATAAGCTCGCTATTATTCCATGCTTTTACAGTTTTTTTAAATTAATTAATACAATCTTATTTTTGATTTGGTAGTGTAAACCTGTGAGGCGGTTAAGTACGTTTAACACATGGTCAAGGGGCTCATTATTAAAGCTAACGGTGTATAACCGTCTCGTTTTTTCGCCATTAAGTTTTATGGTTACATTATACCATCTTTCGAGGGTTGAGGCAATTTCATCCATCGAAGCACTTTGAAAACTTAACTTGTTCTGTTGCCAGCTAATTAAATCGGATGTTTCGACACGGCTAAGGGTATGTATGTTTGTTTGTTCTTCAAACATTAGCTGTTGGTTATGCGTAATTGCATCAGCGAATGTTTCGGGTTTACTGTCCGCATTGTTTTTCTCCACCTTTACTTTACCGCTTTTAACGGCTACTCTTATTTTATGATCCTCTGGATAGGCCTTCACGTCAAACTCGGTACCCAGATCAGTGATAAGTAATTTGCCAGAGTGGATAGTAAAAGGCTTAGCCTCATTATGTGTTATGGAGAAAAAAGCTTCACCTGCAAGAAAAATCTCCCTGGTTTTAATACCAAAATTGGATGGTATAAGGATCCGGGAATCAGAGTTAAGACTAACCATACTGCCGTCTGGCAACGAGAATTTCTTTTTTGCCCCTTTGGATACCACAACGGTAGTATAAGTAACTGTTACATTTTGTTTAGACTCAGTCTGATAGTATTTTAACCACCAAATGCCAATCGGGATCAGGATCAGAGCGGCGGCAGCATATAGCCATCTGCGATCAAATAAATTGCGAGGATGATTTAGAAGAACGCTATTTATTTTCTCATCCATGTGTGAGAGAAGCTCGAGATCCTCCTTGGTATTTAATTTTTCAATAGGTGTTTTTTCAAAACTGGCAAACCAGTCTTCAACTATTTTACGTTCCTGGTCATTTGCTTGACCTGATTGATATTTTTCGAATAATTTTTTTACCCTATTGTCCACGTACAAGGTGCTTTTTATACAGCTCGTGCATAAGGGTAGTTTGTCCTTTAAGAAAAGGTTAACAATTTGTTACCTTTCCTGCGTTATATTTAGAATCGAAAAAAAACAAAGAGCAGACTAAGCGTAATGATGAGCATCAAAAGCTCGGGATGGTTATTTCGTAAATTTAACCGAAGACGTTTCAAGGCTTCTGACACATTATTGCGAACGGTTTTTTCTGATATATTTAGGATATTAGCAATCTCGCCATTTTTTTTGCCTTCGTTTTTACTCAGATTATAACAAGAACGCATGGTTTCAGGTAGTTGCACTACCAATTGATCTATTTTATCTGTAAGTTCACGGGCAAGGCGATGCTCTTCGGCAGAATGAGTCATTTGTTCAATTTTTCCAATCAGATAGTTTTCACCTTTGATCCTGGTGTTTTTTTTTCGATAGGCTGAAACTACCTGATTACGACTAATGACATATAGATATAATTTAAAGTCATTGATGTTACCTAATTGCTTCCGGTTTGTCCATAGCATTATGAATATATCTTGTGTTACATCTCTTGCGTCTTCTTTGCTGGTAAGCCTCGCGTAAACTACATTGAAAACAAATTCTTTATAACGGCAATAAAGTTCCTGAAAAGCAGCAGTATCGCCCTCACAACATTGAGTTAGCAGCAACTGCTCTGATAAATTGATGTATATCATTGATTAGCCCCGAATGAACGCTACAAATTTAATGAGTGTTTATAGTCGGATTATAAAGCAGGTATTAACAAACTAATATGTTATTGAACGCTACTACCAGGAGGTATTTGTAAACGTTACGTTATTTTTGCGGGATGAGGATACGGCTATTCCTTTTTGGGTGTCACCTAAAAAGGAAAAACCTTCCAGTTCATCCTGTTTCCCATCAATATTTATCTCTCTGATCACCTGTTGCGTTCCTGTTTCTATAGATTTTTTCAGATCTATGTATGTAAAACGCCACATCCTTCCTTCCTTTTGATTTTGAATAAGGACAAGTATATTTTTTGAAGCTATCCAATGCAAGTTCTGAACCCAGGCGGTGCAGGTAAATTTTTTATATAGTACGCCTTTTTCGCTGGTTCTGGAGGCCTTTTTTAGGGCTTCTGGATCATACAATCTAACTTCGTTGCCATTATTACCATAATCTGCGGTAGCTACATACCATTTATTATTGTATTTTACATATTCCGGTCTCGTACCCTGAATACAGGCATCATCATCAATGGTGTTGATCAGGTTACCATCCAAAGTACCTGTTTTTAAGAGGCCATCCCAGTTAATGCAATAAATAACAGCTTTCCATTTGGTGCCATCTTTATTCAGACGGATGGAGTTGCCCATAAAAGTGGGCCCGGTACCGTTATAAGCTATACCGGTAGGATGGTTTATTACATCCTGCCCGTTTGTGGTTAGCTTATATTCTTTATTCATGTAGGTGAGGCTATCCCCTACCAGTCTAAATTCACGGATCATTCCAACCTCCCGGTCACCATATAAAAATATTCTTCCATGCTGATATGAAATACCCTGGCAGGCGCCTAATGAATCGATGGTTAAGGCACGGGTAACCGTCATATCAACTGTTTTATTAAAAAATGCGGTTAGCCCTAAGCACAATATAGCTATTGAAATAAACAGTAATTTCTTCATGATCATTGTTTTGCAGAATTTGAAAATAGTTGCGCCTGATAGCTCGATCTTCTATGGATCAAGGGGTTCATCATTATCAATTCTCAGAGATTCAATAGTTGGGTAAAACTCCTGCTCGGTGGCCGATAAGCGTTTGCCCAATTTATAGGGTACATATCCCAGCTCCTTTTCACAACGCCCGGCCATATTTTCTATAAAATAGCTTTGTGATTTATCTGTTGAAGTAATACAAGGTTTGCTGAACGGCATCCCGTAACGGAATATAATACGAGCGCAATTACGCATATTGGTAGTGGTGTGCCGTGCATGTGGGTCAACAAATATGGCATTTTCCGGTACGTGCAATTTTTCTACCATATACTTCTTCATTTCATCCGACTCGCAGTATTTGGTTTTATACGGGTGAACCTTACCTCCGGAGGTCATGATGAATGGTGCTAAACCTTCAAAATATCTTAACGCCGCTACCCGGCACCGAAGCATTCCTTCTGCACTTAAAGCCACTCCCGGAACGTCGGGACCTGCCCCCGGTATCAGGATCATGGTATATTTATACTTGGCCCAATTGATGGTTTTAATCCGTACATAAGCGTTTTTATTGATCCCGGAGATCATCGGCTCATCGTTTGCAGCGTCGTCTCTTTCGTTTATCTCCAGGCAATGTAGAGCGTAATTCATGGATGGGACAAAAAACAACTTTTCATTTTTGCTTTCATCCCATATAGTTGCCGAAGCATCATATACCAGGTTAAGGTATCCACGGTTTTTTACATTAAAGCTGATAGAGTCAATCGCCGGGTAATTTGGCTTGCGGCCCTCTGCATAAACCTCAATAGTATAATTAACCGCTTTGGCATCCTGCTCCCACGCACTTACCAGCATTTGAACCGGCGATAGACTACCAAATTGCTGGTAAGTACCGGATGGTATTAAATGTTGTTTTACCAGGTTATCGAGTGCATTACCTGTTTTATATAAATTGATCAATCTTTCGCTGATGGCTTTGATCTCATCATCACTAAATTTCAGGGTCTGCGTAAAACACAGAGGATCTTTGCAGGTTGCGAGTGATGATTTAATGTTATCCAACCTGGTCTGAGTTAATTTTGTCAGCTCCGGGTCGTTAGCTAACAATTGTTTAGCTGCCGCGTTATTTTGAAATAAAGTGAGCAGATAATAGTTCTTAGTCTGTATAATATTATCACCTATCAGCTTATAGTTTTGATTTGCCGACTGACCATAAGAGTAAAAAGCAATGAAGCTTAATAATAGGAATAAATATTTCTTAAAATTCATGAGTGAGGTAGTCAATTGTTATTAAACGATAATTGATATTTAATGATTAAAACCAGAGCGCTTTTTAATCATCATCGTCTTTCTTTTTTTGTTCCAACAGTACAAAAGCGCTTCTTTTCGGTGCAGGCATAGCAGAATGTTCTCCTTTTACAGATTTCCAAACCACCTCATTCAAATCCAGGTCTGGTACAGCATCCTCCTTAGCAAAATTGAATAATTCTGAACGCTTGCTGCTTTCATTATCAGCTATATTACGCCTTTCCAGATCGACTTCGGCCGGCTTTAATTTATAGGGTGTTACATCAACCTTGCTGGTAAAACATTCATATAAAGGCATTGCCCCGGCATCATACTGACTCATCGGTGGTAAGCCAAGTATCAATTCCATAGTTCGCAGAAAACCGGAAGTTGAGTACATCGTATGTACAACTGCGTTACGTTTTACATAAGGTCCAATTACAAATGCCGGCGATCGGTGAGCATCAACGTGATCAGGGCCATTTTGAGCATCATCCTCCAGTATAAATACAACAGATTCCTTCCAGATCGGGCTTTGCGACAGATGTTCGATAAACCGGCCTATCGCCAGGTCGTTATCAGCAACCGCAGCAACCGGCGATATTTTACCTTTCTTCTGTCCGCTGGTATGGTCATTGGAAATACGAATAGTATTAAACTGGGGCACTGCATTGATAGTAAGCAGGGAATCAAAGTCATGTTGCCAGGCATCAACCCTAACCTGGTCTTTTATATCGAGATTAAAGCCAGGCGACTGCGGGCAGATGTGCCCCTGAAGCGTTTTAATATTAGCTTTTCCATCATCGCTGAACTCGCCGTAACTACGATAGGTTATACCAGCCCTCTTACAATAATCCCAAATAAAGCCATCGCGTGGATAAGTAACCGGCCTGCCACCTTCAAAACTGGTGCTGCCACCACGATTGCCATAGCTGGTTGGCCAGGTTTTTTCAATTACATCTGTAGCATACGCGGCCATGCTCCAGTTGTGCCCATCGGCACTTACTTCGGCATCAACATAAAAATTATCAAGCAATACAAACTCGCTGGCTAAAGCGTGGTGGTTGGGCGTTACGTGTTTGCCAAATAAGGTTAAAGATGTATCTCCATTGCCACCTTGCATATCTCCTAAAACCTGATCATAGGTACGGTTTTCTTTAATTATATAAAAGACATGTTTTATTGGCGATTTTTCACCTAATTTACGTGGAACAGGGTTACCGGTTTCGCCATCGGCGGTTGCGGTTCTTTTATCAGTAAACGGTGTATTTGCATAAACCTGGCGGGTGTATTGTTTCAATTGTTCGGGTTTAGGCGCATCAATAAATGATAATGAACCTTTGAATAAACCGGCGATATATTGTAACCGACTATTAGCGGTACTGCCGGTTTGATAGCCACTGTTATCAGCCTTTGAAATGGGTTGAGGACCTTGCGGATTGGCCATTGAGCTTAATCCTTTACCATTAGTTACCAATATTTTACTACCTAACGTTTTTACGTTAGTAGGATACCAGCCCACTGGGATAAAACCCTGGCTCTTGCTGTATCCGGGTTTGGATAGGTCAAAAACAGCAAGACAATTGTTATCGGCATTAGCGATATATAATGTTTTCTCATTGGCACTAAGCGCCAATCCATTAGTTGTAGAACCCGTTAACCGGGTCGGGTACAATGTGGTAGCGACAGTTTCAATTACTTTATTACTAATGGTATTGATGATAGACACCGTATTGTCATTGGCGTTTGCAACAAACAGGCAGGTCCCTTTTTTATTCAAAAGTAGTTCGTTAGGATGGTCGCCAGCGGTTATTTTGTTTTCAATAGTTTGCGAGGTTGTGTTTACTACAGCAACGGCCCTGCCGCCCCAAAGCGAAATGTATAATTTTGTTTCATCCGGAGATAATACACAGCTATAAGCTATAGCGGGTAGTTGTACCTTATTAATGATCTGTTTAGCTTGTGGATCAATAATATAAAGGGTACTATCCTCTTTAGTTACTGTATACAGCTTGGTGTTGCTTTTGTTAACCACAATGCCTGTCGGGCATATTTTATTTTTGGGCCATGGTGTGCCTAATTTTATAGTATCTGCCGTGTTTAACTTATTATCATGCAAGTGAAAATCCAATATCCAGTTATCATTACCGCCAGATGCATACAGATGTTTTTCGTCGCGGCTAAATGCCAGTCCATACCACGATTTGCCCAGAACCTTTTCATCAAGCAATTTTTCGGTTTTGGGATCAATAAGTTGTAACGATTGTGTGCTTTGACCATTATTGGTTACAGCCAGCAGCTTACCGGATGCGCTCAATTGCATATTTAAGGGCAGATCGCCTAATGTTAATGATCGGCCGGCAGGGCTTAATTTCCACCCATTAGGGAGTAACACCTGTGAGGTTCCTTTTACTTTGCCAGGTATCTGCGCAATTACAGATATGCTAATGAGTATGCTTAATAGCGAAGCAAAGCTTATTTTTTTAATTATTGAATTAAACATGGTAGTTTAAGTAAGTATTAATGCAAATTAAATGATACCTGGGCCCTTATTGTATACCCATTTTGCGACAATGTCGAGAGATCCCTTACTGCTTCTGATGGTACTACATTGCTATGAGTAGCGTAAATAATGGGGCCACCACAAATAGAGAACCCAAATCTTGAACCCGACGGAATATAATTGACAGATGGTCCAATTAACAACTTGGCCCCACCTTCCGCTTCATCTGCTTCCCAAAAACCTTCCAGATCTTCACCCACAGCTTCTGCCCCAGCATAGAAATTACCAATAATACGGTGATGAAAACCAAGACTCGTTATCAGGTCGATTCCGTCCCTTGACTTATCAAAAGCCTTTTCAAATCGGAGGTTTCCTGCAAATCGCCAGGATGCAGCATCAAACGAGGCCGTGACGCGGCTAAAAATAGATTTAACATTTGTCCAATCACGGCTACCACCTAAGCTAAGGCCAATACGGGGGCCAAATAGTTGTTTGCCGCCGATAAAGTCATGCATTAGTTCAGCTTGTTGTGCACTGGTTGTACCGCCATCCCGCGCAAAACCTAAAGCTGCATTGGCATATAATGTAAACTGGTTGCCCAGATAGCCCTTAACAGCCAGTTGCTGATCAACACCGTCGTAGCCAAATGGAGTTAAGGTGCGTTCACCATAACTGCCGGAATAATTTAGACTCCAGTATGGGGAACTGCCTGTCAGAGTGTTAACGGAGAATAAAAATGGTTGAGGGGCTGCCATTTTAAAATTCCCTGTTGGGTTTATTGGGCCGGCATTTTGTGCCATTGCAGCCACACCTGATAATACTAATGATAATACAAGGTAAAGCGTTTTTTTCATACGCTGCGAATTAACCCCCTTCATGTTACCCTATAATTAAGTAATCGTAAACATAATGTTGAATCCTCTTTTGCTATTATCTTGTTACAAAGTATTTCCTAATCAAGGCGGTTTTCTCTGGCTTTTCTGAAAGTAATTAGCACACCCAATATCATTCCAATGGCTATACCCACAGGTAAACTGTGCAAAATTAAACCGATCACAATACCAATAACTAAACCACCTGCAAAATATCCCGGTTTTATTTTATTCATTATTTCGTATTAAAATTAAGTATTCCAGTTGAATACTAAGAAGCTTTTTACTGCAGACAAGCAGCTGTCATTTATGGCTATTAATTTTATCTTTATCATTTAACATCAAGCCTATATATGAAAGATAATCACCTGGCCAGCCTGCGAATATATAACCAGAAAATTAATAACCCCGTATTCACTAAGCCCGAGGATGTGGTAAAATATATGGTGGCTATGCAGGCTCAGGATTACGCAAGTGCTAAATGGGCCATTGGGTTACGGATGCAGAACGCTAAAGAGCAAGATATTGAAAACGCTATAAACCAGGGAAAAATACTGCGCACTCATTTGCTGAGACCAACCTGGCATTTTGTGCTCCCACAGGATATCCGTTGGTTGTTAACGCTTACCGCACCTCGTATTCATGCCATCAATGCCTCCTTTTATAAAAAGTTTGGTTTTACAGATACCTCATTTAATAAGACAAACGAACTTTTGGCAAAGGCCTTGCAAGGAAATAAACAATTGAGCAGACCCCAGGTTTTGGAGCTGTTTAAACGGTCGGGCATCGCTACTGATGATATCAAATTTACTATCATACTGATGCGTGCCGAACTCGACCAGGTTATTTGTAGCGGAGCCCGTATCGGGAAGCAATTTTCATATGCCCTGCTGGATGACCTCGCCCCAGCCTCTCCGGCTTTGACTCATGAAGAAGCCTTAACCAAGCTTGCCGCAGCTTATTTTAATACTCGTGGCCCTGCTACTGTACATGATTTTGCCAACTGGTCGGGGTTGACCATTACCGACGCTGGTATTGGTCTTGAAAATGTAAAAGAACAATTGGTAAACGAGGTGATTGACGGCAAAACCTACTGGATACCAGATAGTCCCGATGCATTGTTGCCGAAAAAAAATACCACCTTTTTATTGCCAGCCTATGATGAATTTGCCACCTCGTACAAAGACCGAAGCGCCTTAATTGCTCCCGAATATGTAGAGCAGGCAGGGCATGTTGTTTTTGATCCCTCAATTATTGTCAACAACCAATTGGTTGGTACCTGGAAGCGTAGTCTCAAAAAGAATGAAGTTACAGTCGACCTTAACCTGTTTGGGCGGGTAAATAAAACGCAGACAAAAGCACTTGAAGCCGCCGAAGCCAAGTACCGGAAATTTCTTTTCTGAGGCGAGATCAGTAACCTCCGGGTTACGTCAAAAACTTTTTAAACCTCAAATTTTAACACTTTTCGATTCAAAAACGGGCTAAAATGGATTAAAAAAGATCAAAAAATATCGATTTTAACACTTTTTAACAAATTTCAGGCTGATTTTGAAGTGTGTTTTAAATTTTAAAAAGTATCAAGCAATTGACTGTCAAATAACTATATGAAAATGAGCCGGTTTTTAAGCCTTTTTCTCTTAAAATAAACAGCCCGATTTTCCTTTTTATGAGAAAACCGGGCTGTTATTATATCCAAATATACGAAAATTAAGGCGCAAAACCAAGATGCAGAAACACTGTTATCCTGTTATATTTGATCTCTGTTTTAAAATTTCATTATCATGCCTGAATTACCCGATCTGCAAGCATTTAGTTATAATCTCGATAAAAAATTAGCCGGAAAAACGGTTAAACATGTGGCTGTTATCAATGCCAAAAAATTGAATGTAAGTCACCAGGAACTACAAGGTACACTCGAAGGGCAAAAGCTGGATAAGGTTTACCGTGAGGGCAAGGAGCTTTACCTTAAATTTTCAAAGGGCGATATCCTGGGCCTGCACTTGATGCTACACGGTAAACTGTTTCTGTTCGAAGAAAAAAACGGGAATAAATATCCGATTATCGAATTACATTTTACAGATGGATCGGGATTGGCATTGACCGATTTTCAGGGAATAGCCAACCCTACCTTAAATCCTGATGATAAGGAAGCGCCTGATGCCCTGGCAAAAGACGGCGGTGTTGACTATCTGACCGCCCGTCTTCAAAAAACAAAAACCAACATCAAAACCGTACTGCTCGATCAAAAGATCATTCGCGGTATTGGTAATGCCTACGCCGATGAGATCCTGTGGCATGCTGGCATATCACCCATGTCTATCAGTAATAAAATCCCGGAGCATAAGATAAAGGAGCTGGTTAGATCTATCCATACCGTACTTACAGATGCCGAAAAGGCTATCCTGAAGGCTAATCCGGATATTATCAATGGCGAGGTAAGGGACTTTATGCATATCCACAATTCAAAAAAGACCCACAGCCCCAAAGGCGAGAAGATTATTGTGAAGGAAGGTACCAGGAAAACGTATTATACCGAGGAGCAGGAGTTATATAGTTAGGGCTCTGCTTTTTTGTCATCCTGAGCGTAGCGAAGGATCTATTGTCGAATATGCATGATCAGTTAACAGACTCTTCGCTACGCTCAGAATGACAAACTATTGAAATAATATCATTTCAACTTCTTCACCAGCACATTAAAATCGGCGCCAACAATGGGTATTTTTTTCCATTCTTCGGTTGGGCCATTTTTGCGATAAGTGCCGCCGTTGAGTACGCCACATGAAAAACCAAGTTCTTTACGGGGCTGTGTTTTTAAGAATTCAACGGCAACCAATATATCCCCTTTTACTTCTACCTTGTACGGTGCCAGATCAACGGTGATCAGTTGGTTATCCCTTAAGGGTTCATTGGGAGCTTTTTCTCTTACAATTACTCCCTTTATTTCTTCTTTAATCAAATTATCGCTCTCGGGCAATTTATCGCCCATGGCATATACGTTCACTTTAAATGGAATAGTATCCTTACCCAAATTGTCTACGTGAAAACTCAGTTTTAGTAACTCAACCGGCTTATGTCCGGCATTCATCCTAATCCCCACCTGCGCCCCCTGCACAACATTGAAGGAGTTATTGGTTGTTCCTGATCGTAATTTATTACCGATGGTTTTTGTTTTATCCTGCGCCAGACTATTGAAAGCGGCAAAACAAATAAAACAGATAAACAGTAATTTAAATACTTTGGATAGCGGCAGGCAATGATTGATCATAAGACGGTTATAAAATGATATTTAATAAAGGCAAGACGAAACCGAAGGTAAATTGGTTGCACGGTTAATATCTTTTATTTCCTGATCATTTTATAATGCCATATACCGGCCTCCTCAAACTCCGGACCTATTTTTTCAAAATTAAACCGCTCATATAGGGATACGGCCTGTGTTTGCGCATGCATATAAACATACGTAGCATCGGCAGGCAAATCGTCCAGAACGGTTTGTACCAGGGCCTGCCCTATGCCATGACCGCGGAATTTTTTCAATACAGCAAAGCGTTCCAGTTTATAGCCTTTATCTGTTTTGCGCCAGCGGCAGGCGCCTGCAGGTTCGCCATCAATTGTTGCCAGGAAATGGGTCGATTCATCTTCAAACTCCCATTCCAGCTCGGGAGGGCAGTTTTGTTCAACTACAAAAACTTCGCGCCTTACGGCAAAAACTTTATCAAGATCGGCTTGCTCAATTACTTTTCTTACTTTTAAGTTTGTGGGCATTATAATGTGGTTTGGTTTTAAGTACAGTTAGTTTGGCGTTGTGATTCTCTTCGGCAGCATCAATAGAGTGGGTACAGGTAAGGTCATCTTCCTTTTCGGCCAATATAGATAACTGCACATAAAATTTATGCAACTGGTCAAGCTCTTTTTCGTTCAGATCCTCAATATCCACCATCCGGTTACTGGCGCCCTGGTGCGAGGCCAGCAATTCGTTCAGTTTTAAGTGTATGGCTTTTGAATCTTTATTCTGAGATTTCTGGATCAGGAAAACCATCAAAAAGGTAACAATAGTGGTTCCCGTATTGATGATAAGCTGCCAGGTATCAGAATAATGAAATATAGGGCCGGTAATACCCCATACAACAATAACAGCAATGGCTGTTAAAAAAGCCCCCGAGCTGCCCGTGGCAATGGTAGCCCAGTTGGCAAAACGTTCAAATAAATTCTTCTTTTTCTTAGCGATCTCTGCCATATACGTAATTTATCAGGTTTTGGGAAACGCTTATAACCAACAAAGCGCCATTACAACAAATGTAACAGCGCTTTGTTAGTTTTTGATGAATATTATGGATTAAGAGCAAGGATAATAAGAGTCAGGAATCAATATGAACTTAAAACGACTTTATTTATCGACTTTTTTTCTTGGCTCTTGACTCTTAATATCTTGCCTCTCTTATAATATTATAATTTGCTATTTACATCAACACAGTTAAGGTCTTCAAAAGCAGCAGCTAAACGTTTAACAAAACTTTCTTCGCCTTTGCGTAACCATACGCGTGGGTCGTAATATTTTTTGTTTGGAGAATCTTCGCCTTCGGGGTTACCGATCTGGCTTTGCAGATATCCTTCTTTTGATTTGTAGTAATCTTTAATACCTTCCCAGTACGCCCATTGCATATCGGTATCAATATTCATTTTGATGGCGCCGTAAGAGATAGCTTCGCGGATCTCTTCCTGGCTTGAACCAGAACCACCGTGGAACACAAAATTGATAGGTTTGGCATCGGTTAAACCAAATTTTTGTTTAACATACTCCTGAGAGTTATGCAGGATAACCGGCTGTAATTTCACGTTGCCTGGTTTGTAAACCCCATGTACGTTACCAAAGGCAGCAGCTACGGTAAAGCGCGGGCTTACTTTTGATAAATGCTCATATGAGTAAGAAACCTCTTCTGGCTGGGTATATAAACGTGAGCTGTCAACATCAGAGTTGTCAACGCCGTCTTCCTCGCCACCGGTAACGCCCAATTCAATTTCCAGGGTCATACCTAATTTAGCCATACGGGCCAGGTATTTTGCCGAGATCTCGATGTTTTCTTCGATAGGCTCTTCCGAAAGATCAAGCATGTGTGATGAGAAAAGCGGTTTACCAGTTTCGGCAAAGAATTTTTCACCATGATCCAACAAACCATCAATCCATGGTAAAAACTTCATGGCAGCATGATCGGTATGAAGTATAACCGCTACACCGTAATGCTCAGCCAGTAAGTGAACGTGTTTAGCAGCCGATACAGCACCTAAAATGCAGGCCTGAAGCTTTGAATTATCTAATGATTTACCGGCGTAAAATTGTGCGCCGCCATTTGATAGTTGGATAATTACCGGAGAGTTTACCTGTTTGGCAGTTTCCATAACCGCGTTAATGGTGTTGGTACCAATAACGTTTACCGCAGGCAAAGCAAACTGATGCTTTTTAGCAACCTCAAATAGTTCCTGCACCTGATCGCCGTGCAGAACACCTTTATAATTTTTTAAATCCATGAGCTTTTATTTGGGCCTCGAAGTTATAAAATTTCTTGGTTTTAGTATAAGTATCTGATTATTTGTTGCGATTTAACCGTTTAGCTGCTCGCTTACTGTATTTTATACACTTTGTTTGAAAAAAAATAGTTTAACAAATAAAAGTGAACATGGATTACTTACTACTTGTTATAATATTTTTCGTTTCTTTGTAGTCAATTGAAAGAGCTCGACATAGATATGGCATGGTTTAAACGAGAGTTGAAAGGGATAATTACGACTACTGAGGAAAAGAAAGAAGCCCCCGATGGGATCTGGAATAAATGCCCTAATTGTAAGAAACCCCTGCATTATTCTGAGCAGGTTGAAAATCAATATGTTTGTCACTATTGTGGCTACCACCTGCGTATAGGTTCAAAAGAATATTTTGCAGTATTATTTGATAATAACGAATTCACGGAGCTGTTTCCTGATCTGACTTCAGGCGATCCGCTGCATTTTGAAGATACCAAGAAATATACCGACAGACTGGCTGAAACCCAAAAGAAAACAGGATTAAAAGACGCAATACGCGCAGGAGCAGGTAAAATTGATGGGCAGGACCTGGTTATCGCCTGTATGGATTTTAATTTCATCGGTGGTTCTATGGGGTCGGTAGTAGGCGAAAAAATAGCCCGCTCTATTGATTATTGCATCGCTAATAAAGTTCCGTTCCTGATGATATCCAAATCGGGCGGCGCAAGGATGATGGAAGCAGCCTTCTCATTAATGCAGATGGCTAAAACATCGGCAAAACTGGCTTTACTATCACAGGCTAAAATTCCTTACATTTCATTATTGACCGATCCTACAACAGGTGGTGTTACCGCATCATACGCTATGCTTGGCGACATCAATATTGCTGAGCCAGGTGCACTGATAGGTTTTGCGGGCCCAAGGGTTATTAAAGAAACCATCAAAAAGGACTTGCCGAAAGGTTTCCAAACCGCGGAATTTGTTCAGGAACATGGTTTCCTTGACTTTATAGTTGATCGCAGGGAAATGAAAGAAAAACTGGCATCGTTCATTAAAATGATGGCGAATTAATACAATACTTAAGATTTGTCATTCTGAGCGTAGCGAAGAAGCTGTTATCCAATAGACATATCTGCGAATAGATACTTCGCTACACTCAGGATGACAAAGTGGATTAAAATATATACAAACAAGAAAGGCTGTTCATTTTGAACAGCCTTTCTTGTTTGTATATCAAACCGGTAGCTTATTTAGTTGTTGCACCGGCACTAGCTCCCCCACCTTCTACATGCTGATCGGGAAGCATGGGCAAGCTGCCATCTCTGCGCAGCACCTTGAAATCACCTCTGTGAGGTCCATATTTTTCAATGTATCTTTCATTTTGTACTGGGCTTGCGTACATGTTCTGATAATTGGTTCCTGTTCCTTTGTTATTATCCCGACCGGAATCGGGGTTTAAATAGTTGTTCATGGTCTTATCCTCCTATCCAATAAATAATCAAAGTGGTAATTAAATACCTTCCGTGCCTGGCTCGTGACCTATCATACGACCGGTTGTACGGCCATGCGGACGGCTTACAAAATCTGTTTTGGCAGGACCTTCGGATGGGAACTCTTTTTTATTTGGCGGTGTTACGTCGTTTTTCTCACTGTATGAGGTATCAGCACCGCGTTGTGGCTGATCAACTTCCTGCTGACTATGATATCCGGAACCTTCTTTTTTTGTTTGGCCTTCGTCCGGTATTTCGTCATCATCTTCTTCTGGCACTTCGTCAGGACGCTCGTATTCGTCGTCCTCATCATTCAGGTCTTGTTGATTAAACGTGGGTTTCAGATCATTAGTATAAGCATCCTCATCCTCTTTCAACTCGTCATCATCTAATTCATTGTTGTTAAAGGCATCTTCGTTTTGACGAAATGAAGCATTGTTGGTATGGTCTAAATCGTTACGATTATTATCCTGGGAATCCCAGGCTTCTTCTTTATTGCTCATCATAGGTTTTCCAATTTGATAGTTAATTAATAAACCAAATGGATTGCTGAATTGTTTTTATTTTGTCGAAATAAGAAAATTACTTTCTTAATAAATATAGATGAGAGATATAAACGAGCGTAAGTATTTATAACAAAAAAGCCCGTCATTAACAAAATGACGGGCCTTGAAAACGAATTATCTTTTGAAATTAAACGTTCACCGGGCAAAGTTCACGAACTTTGGCCACAACGTAATCAACTTCTTCTTTGGTGCTATATTTGGAGAAGGAGAACCTTACAGATGGTCTTGATGAGCTTGCGTTAATAGCCGTAAGTACATGCGAACCAATATCAGTACCCGAGCTGCAGGCACTGCCACCTGAGGCCGAAATACCGGCAATATCCAGGTTAAACAATAGCATATCCCCCATTTCCATTTCGGGGAAAACCACGTTAAGCACAGTATACAAACTTTTCTCCGGATCGGTTTCGCCGTTAAAGCTGATGCCGGGGATCTGGTCGGTCAGTTTACCCATCATATAGGTTTTCAGATCCTGTATATGATTGCGGTGCTGCTCCATTTCAGAATAGGCCAGCTCAAGCGCTTTAGCCAGACCAACAATGCCGTAAATATTTTCGGTACCGCCACGCATGTTACGTTCCTGGGCGCCGCCGTAAATAAAGGGTTTTATTTTAATACGGTGATTCACGTGTAAAAAGCCAACACCTTTTGGCCCATGCAGTTTATGGCCAGCACAAACTAAAAAGTGTGCCTTCAGCTTGCTCAGGTCGTGCTCATAGTGGCCCATGGTTTGTACGGTATCACAATGATAAATGGCGTTGTATGCTTCGCACAGATCGCCGATTCGGATCATATCAGACAGGGTACCAATTTCGTTATTGGCATGCATGATAGATACAAAACTGCGTTCATTGTTTTTCAGTAACGTTTCCAGGTGATTATAATCAATATTGCCCTTGTTGTCTACATCAACAAAGCTTAGTTTGATGATGCCCGACTTTTCCATTGCTTCCAGAGTATGCAATACCGCATGGTGCTCAATATGACTGGTGATGGCATGAGTAATATTATGATCAACAATACCACAGCGGATGGCGGTGTTATCGGCCTCGGTACCGCTTGATGTAAAAAATATCTCGGCAGGTGAAGTATGAAGCAACCCGGCGATGGTTTTGCGGGCCCGCTCAATCAACGTGCGTGCTTCGCGACCGTGCGCATGGATAGATGAAGGGTTACCATAGTGGTTCTCCATCACTTTGTACATTTCTTTTAAAACCTCCGGATCAAGCGGTGTGGTGGCCGCGTTATCAAAGTAAACACGCATCTCTCTTTTGTAATTATTGAATTATTGAGTTAGTGAATTAGTGATTGAAATGGAAATATGAAGCATTTGAAGCTACTACTCACCATTCTCAACTCACCACTCACTACTTAATTTAATATCTCTTTTATATCGGCAATTATTTTATTTGCCAGGCCGTTTGCTACCGTTTCTGAATTACCTTCAGAGTATATTCTGATGATAGGCTCGGTATTTGACCTTCGCAAATGTACCCATTCTTTGTCAAATTCTATCTTCAGGCCGTCAATGGTGCTATGCGGTTGTTTGCTATATTTTTGCTCCACCTTGCTTAAAAGGGCGTCTATGTCCATTTCGGGTGTCAGGGTTATTTTGTTTTTAGAAATAAAATAACCTGGATATGACATACGCAACTGAGAAATTGATTTGCTATACTTAGCCAAATGGGTTAAAAACAGGGCGATACCCACTAAAGCATCACGACCATAATGTAATTCAGGATAAATTACGCCACCATTACCTTCACCGCCAATAACGGCATTTACCTCTTTCATTTTGTTAACCACGTTTACCTCGCCTACTGCGGCAGCATGATATTCGCCGCCCTCTTTTTCGGTAACATCACGCAGGGCACGGGTTGATGACAGGTTGGATACTGTATTGCCCTTATTGTTTTGCAGCACGTAATCGGCAACGGCAACCAGGGTATACTCTTCGCCAAACATATTGCCATCTTCGCAAACAAAGCAAAGACGGTCAACATCCGGGTCAACAGCAATGCCCAAATGCGCCCTTTTGGCGGTTACTTCTTTTGATAAGGCTACCAGGTTTTCTGGCAGCGGTTCCGGGTTATGCGGAAAATTGCCATCTGGTTCGCAATAGAGTTCGTGCACGATATCTACACCAAGGGCTTTCAGCAGTGCAGGTACATAAATACCACCTGTAGAGTTCACACAGTCAATCACTACACTAAAATTAGCTTTTTTGATTGCTGCAACATCAACCAGCGGTAAGGCCAGTATCAGATCGATATGTTTTTGCATCCAGCTATCGTCATGGGTTACCTTGCCCAGGTCGTTCACATCGGCATAATCAAAATCGCTGTTTTCGGCCATTTCCAGTACTTCTTTACCATCGGCATCGCTAATAAACTCGCCTTTTGCGTTCAATAGTTTAAGGGCGTTCCATTGTTTAGGGTTGTGGCTCGCAGTAAGAATAATGCCCCCTGCAGCTTTTTCGCCCGTAACTGCAACTTCAACCGTAGGCGTTGTGGACAAGCCCAGGTCGATCACATCGATACCCAGCCCTTGCAGCGTACCGATAACCAGGTTGTTAACCATAGCGCCCGATAAACGTGCATCACGCCCAACAACAATTTTTTTGATACCTGATTTTTTTACGGCCCATGCACCATAGGCCGATGTGAATTTAACAATATCCAATGGTGTTAAACCATCGCCAACAGCACCGCCTATGGTGCCGCGGATCCCTGAAATAGATTTTATGAGTGTCAAAATTATTTGGTTTTGAATGGCAAAAGTAAAAATATTTAAATGATAAGCGGTGTATAAACAAGCGCAATTTACAGGCTGAACTTAATTTATAAGCCACTTTTTTCACGCAAACGTTTGTGATAAACCAGCTTTAAAAATGCATTTGCAAATGCAACAAAGCTACATTATGTAGTTCGATTGTAAATTATCCGTTTATTTATCAGCATTAACCATACGGCATCCATGTTGTTTTAAAGTTATTGATAACTTTGTTGCCTGATTGCGGCTTCATATCCGTGCGGCTTTTATCCATTATATTAAAACGGCAATGCCTGAACATCTATTACAACTCGACCGGCATTTATTCTACTTTATTAATCACGATCTGGCAAACCCCTTTTTTGACTGGATCATGCCTTTGCTGCGTAATCCTAAATTTTGGATTCCGTTATATCTGTTCATCATAGTTTTTTGTATTTATCGTTATAAAAAAACGGGGGTTATCATTATCGTTTTGCTGGCCATAACCGCCGGCTTTGCCGATTTTAGCAGCGCCAGTATCATCAAGTATAATGTAAAACGGCTTCGCCCCTGCCGTGATCCTATCGTTTCGCAAACCGACATCAGTCGGGTACCCTGCGGAACGGGTTATAGCTTCCCGTCTACCCATGCTACCGATCACTTTGCCATGGCCATATTCCTGAGCCTGGTATTTTTCAGAAAATGGCGCTGGATATGGCTCTGGGCCATACTTTGGGCTGGGCTGATCAGTTTTGCCCAGGTGTATGTAGGTGTGCACTTCCCCGTTGATGTTATCTGTGGCGCTATTTACGGCTCGCTGGTGGGTGGCCTGTTTGCTTTACTGTTTAAAAAACTACAACCTGCTTTTTAATGGCTGTCTGGAAAATTTGTTTGCTATTCTTTTGTGCCTTTTTTGGTGGTACCTCTGTGTTTTTCTTTAAGGGCGATAATCATAAAACCCTTAAACTGGTACTATCATTCAGCGGCGCTTACCTGTTTGGTATTACTGTGCTGCATTTAATACCCGATGCTTATCATGGTAATGATAATTGGGTGGGTGTTTTTATACTTGCCGGCTTTCTGTTCCAGATCATCCTGGAACAGTTTTCTGATGGCATTGAACATGGCCATATGCATAAACCGAAGCATGATCATATGGTATTTCCGGTGGGAATTATGATCAGTCTTTGCCTGCATGCCTTTTTAGAAGGCATGCCACTGGCCCAGGGCAACCAGGATCAGTTGGTTTACGGTATCGCGCTGCACCACATACCGGCTGCTTTTGCGCTGGCTACGGTTTTAATAACCAATAAGCAGAGTAAACAGAGTACTATATTATTTGTGGCGCTATTCGCGGTGATGGCACCTGCGGGATATCTTTTCAGTACTGCCCTCAGTAATGGCAATATTGGCAATTTACAACATTACTTTAACCGTATTATGGGTGTGGTTATTGGTATATTTTTACATATTTCTACCACTATCCTCTTTGAATCAAGCGCCGACCATCGCTTTAATCTTCGTAAAATGATCGCCGTGTTACTGGGTGTTGCTATTGCATTGGTGGCGTTTTTGGGAGAGATGTAGAGCCCAGTGCCGATGTGCAAATGTGCGGATTTCAGATGTGCAGATAAAAAACAAAATGTGAGGGTATAAAAATGTGCAGGTGATTTTAGTGATTAATTTCAAAATCATCTGCACATCTGAAATCCGCATAACTGCACATCGTTAATTAATACTCTCCAGCATTTTTATATACAGATTGATACCTTCTCTGATCTCGTCTACATAAACAAACTCGTCGGCGGTATGCGAACGTGCCGAATCACCAGGACCTACTTTTATAGAAGGGATATCCAGCAGCGATTGATCTGAAGTGGTTGGTGAACCATAAGTGGTACGACCTAAAGCAATACCAGCCTGCACAATCGGGTGTTCTTTGGGTATAGACGATGGTTTTAAGCGGATAGAACGCGGATTAACATCGCAGTTGACGTGCTGACGAATGATCTCCAATACTTCTTCATTACGGTAAGCATCGGTAACCCTTACATCAACTGTAAAGGTACAACTGGCGGGTACCACGTTATGTTGTGAGCCCGCATTGATAATGGTAACCGACATTTTTATCGGCCCAAATACTTCTGATTCTTTCGGAAAAGTAAAGCTCCGGAACCATTCAATGTCTGTTAAGGCTTTATAAATAGCATTATCCCCTTCTTCACGTGCGGCGTGACCTGCACGGCCGTGAGCCACGCAATCCAATACCATTAAGCCGCGCTCGGCAATAGCCAATTGCATTAGTGTTGGCTCGCCTACTATACCAAAATCAAGCTTGCCTAATTCAGGTATGATGAGCTCCAAGCCATTCACGCCAGAGATTTCTTCTTCGGCAGTGGTAGCCAGGCAGAAGTTATATTTTAAGTTTTCTTTATCATGAAAGTAAAGAAACACCGCTATGAGCGATACCAGGCAACCGCCGGCATCATTGCTGCCCAATCCGTAAAGCTTTCCATCTTCAATTTTGGCGTCATAAGGGTCGCGGGTATAGCCTGAGTTGGGTTTTACGGTATCGTGATGCGAGTTGAGTAAAATGGTAGGCTTAGCGGCATCAAAATGCTTATTCCAGGCCCATATATTATTCATTTTACGATGTGTTTGTACACCGCGTTGCTGTAAAAATTCATTGATGAGATCGGCGGTGCGGTCTTCCTCTTTACTAAACGATTGTATGAATATCAGCTGCTGCAGTAAAGCTACTGCCTGTTGAAATAGATTATTGTTATCGGCCATATATGTAGGCATATCCTATGATGGTAAGCGGGCAAAATTAATACTTTTTGGCCAGTATATTAGTATCAAGTAGTTAGTATCAAGTATCAAGTCAGCTGCATTTATTTTTATAACAACTTCAAAAATCTTGATACTTGATACTAACTACTTGATACTAAATAAAAACTAAATTACTCGTCTTCTATTTTAGAATGTTTGCGCGTATCATTCATGGTAGTGTATAAAATAAGTGACAGGGCTATGCAGACAGTTACATACCAGTAAAACCATTGTTGATGATGTTCATTTTTAAACAGCAGGGCAATGTATTCGGCAGAGCCGCCAAATATGGAAACCGCTATGGCGTAAGGAAAGCCTACGCCAAGGGCACGCACGTTTGCGGGGAAAAGTTCGGCTTTAACTACCGCATTGATGGAGGTGTAACCGCTTACAATGATCAGGGCTGCTAATATCAGCGCGAAGGCTATCCAAACATCTTTAGTTTCGCTTAAAAGCGTGAGGATAGGTACTGTGGTAAGCGTGCCCAATACCCCAAACCCAATGAGCAGGGGTTTACGGCCTATTTTATCAGATAACAAGCCAAATACAGGCTGCAGCAGCATAAATACAGCCAGGGTAAGGGTTGATACCAGGGTAGCGCTGCTTTTGCTGAAGCCCGATGTATTTACCAGGAATTTTTGCATGTACGTAGTAAACGTATAAAAAGCGAGCGTGCCCCCTGCCGTTAAACCAATTACTGTGAATACTGCTTTGGGGTGTTTGGCCAAAGCTTTTAAAGTACCCTGAGTAGATTTTGATTTACTACTTTCGTTAGTAAATGATGCAGATTCTTGCAGACTGCGCCGCAAATACATGGTAATCACCGCCAAAAAAGCGCCGATACCAAAGGGAATACGCCAGCCCCAGTCATGCAGTTGCTGTTCGCTTAAAAAAACACGCTGTAGTAAAACCAGCACGCCTAAAGCCATCAACTGCCCCATAATCAACGTTACGTATTGAAAGCTCGAATAAAATCCCCGGTGTTTTTTGCCTGCCATCTCGCTCAGATAAGTTGCGCTGGTACCATATTCGCCGCCTACGCTTATACCCTGTACAATACGTGCCAGCACCAACAGTATAGGCGCAAACACTCCAATAGAGCGGAAGCCGGGTGTTATGGTGATGATTAATGAGCCTACGCTCATCAATAATACAGAAGCCGTTAAAGCTGTTTTACGACCATATCTGTCGGCAAAAGTACCCATGAGCCAACCGCCTATCGGGCGCATCAAAAAGCCGATGGCAAAAATGCCGGCCGAATTTAAAAGTTGTACGGTTTGATTATCTGAAGGAAAAAAAGCGTCGGAAAAATACAGGGAAAATGCGGTGTATACATACCAATCATACCATTCTACCAAATTACCTAACGAGCCCCCTACTATGGATTTAATGCGTCCGGTAGTGGTTTTGGGGATGGATTTGGCTGGGTTGATCGATGATGTGTCCTTGGTTTCTTCTTTCATTGGGTTTGGTCGGTATATCTGATCATAAATGTAAGAGAAATTGATTGATCTCATCCAAAATCATGACAATCCTTTAATCTCGTAACAAAATTCAAAAAATCACATCAAACCAACAGTCAGAATAACTATCTTGTTTGATGCTTTTTACCGAAGATTTTTTACACTATATATGGAAATTCAGGCTGTTTGATCGTACTGATCTGAAAACGGAAGATGGCGAAAACCTGGAGATCCTTTCGGCCGGAATGGCCAATACAGATTCGGGGCCTGATTTTCATAATGCCCGTGTAAAAATAGGCGAAACGGTTTGGGCCGGAAATGTGGAGGTGCATCTATCCTCGTCTGATTGGCAAAAGCACGGCCACACTACTGATAGCGCTTATGATAATGTGATACTCCATGTGGTTTACCGCGATGATGCGCCTCTTATCTTATCAAATGGTCGCAAAGTGCCTACATTACAACTTAAAGATCGGATACCCGACGAGTTGTACAACCGTTATCACCAAATGATCTTTGGCGATCAGCGTATCATCCCCTGCGAAAAAAGCATTGCCGGTATTGATGGGCTCATTATGAACAACTGGCTTACCCGGGTGCTGGTAGAGCGGTTGGAGAAACGCTCCACTGCGGTAACAGATTCCCTCAATCTCAATCATAATGATTGGGAAGAGACTTTTTACCAGTTTTTAGCGGCAAACTTTGGCTTTAAAACCAATGCCCTGCCCTTTGAGTTACTGGCCAAATCGTTACCGCAACTTACGCTGGCCAAGCATAAGAATAACCCCATGCAAATAGAAGCCCTGATATTTGGGCAAGCCGGCTTTCTGGAAGCGGAGCTTCAGGATGAATATCCTTTGAAATTAAAAAAGGAATATGATTTTCTGCGGAAAAAGTATAATCTAAAACCTATTGAAAACCATTTGTGGAAGTTTATGCGGTTACGGCCTCAAAATTTTCCTACTATCAGGCTGGCCCAGTTCGCTGCGCTGATTGTGCAATCGAATCACCTGTTCTCCAAGATCCTGGAGATAAAAGATATCAGTGCTTTACGTGCCCTGTTTACCGATATTAAGGTAAATGATTATTGGGACGATCATTATCGGTTTGATGTACAATCAAAACCGATAGCTAAAAATCTGGGTGCGGCCTCTATCGACATATTATTAATAAACACTTTGGCTTTATTTTTGTTTAGTTACGGGAAACAGCACCAGCAACAGTACTATATTAGCAGAAGCTTAAAGTTGTTGGAAAATTTACCGGCCGAACAAAATAATATTACCGAAGATTTTGTTAACTTAGGGCTGAAAATTAACAATGCTTTTGAGTCGCAGGCGCTGCTGGAGTTGAAAAATAATTATTGTAATTATAAGAAATGCCTGCAATGTGGCGTTGGTAACAAAATATTAAAACTTGCCTGACATGATACAGAGAATCCTTACTTTTTTTGAACGGTACTCCTTTGGTGTATGCACCTATCTTGGCGAAAAGTTTAACGTTTCTATCTCAAAGATCCGTTTGTTTTTTATCTACTCTTCTTTCTTAGCGGTGGGTTTCCCGCTGATATTTTATTTCTTTGCCGGTATCGTACTTGATATCCGCAATTTTGTAAAACGCCGTCATACAGGAGTTATCGATAGATAAGTCTTAAGTTTGTTTTAAACCTTGATTCATGGGATTAAAAGATTGTCAGGATTTTGGAACTGAGTTGATGTGTCTTTTTAAATCCGAAACGGCGTAGCCTTCTTGAGTACCTTTAAAATGAACCGATAACGAAAAATCGAAATTCCGAATTCCCAAATCTTATAATAGTCTTCCCGTTTTTACAGCATCTTGTAAATTGCTGATCTTAAACTTAGGTTTATAACAATACAGCGCCAGTTGTTTGGCCCAGGTGCTGCTGTAGCCAAACACGATTTTGATCATACGTACCCGGGTTGAGCCTTTGGGATAGCCATATTTGTACCAGGTAAATTTGGATTGGTCAACCTTAAACTGATCGGCAAAATCGGCCAGGAAAAGATCTATCTCGATATCAAAAATATCCAGGTCCAGATCAAGGCTGGTATCCAGGTTCAGGCTTCCCGGATCAACATGATTCAGCTTATAGCGGTTGCAGTAATCAACAATAAATTCTTTTAAGGGTGGCAGTACTTCTTCCATTTTAATCGAATATAATTTTGACCATGTGTTGTATAGGACGTCGCTTTTAAAATTAGGTTGCATCTATGGAGACATTATTTTCAAAAAAAGGTTACCACAAATCGGCAGGAAATAAACGCCGTATGATTATTATTGCAGTCTTGTTTATAAAAGCATATGAAACTAAAGGTTATAGCTTTTGACGCCGATGATACCCTTTGGGTAAATGAGCCCTATTTCTTAAAAACCGAAGAGAAGTTCTGCAGTCTGCTGGAGGACTTTTTGCCGCAACATACAGTTTCTAACGAGCTTTTCAAGATCGAGATAGCCAATTTAGCGCTTTATGGTTATGGTATAAAAGGGTATATCCTAAGCATGATTGAGGCCGCGCTAAAAATATCCGACAAAAAAATAGGTCTTGATGCCATTGAACTGATTATGGAATATGGCAAAGGCATGCTTAATGAGCCTATTGAACTATTGGATGGTGTAGAAGATGTGCTGGCAACCTTAAAAAAGCATTACCGCCTGGTAGTGGCTACCAAAGGTGATCTGCTCGATCAGGAACGGAAACTCAAAAAGTCGGGATTGTCGCACTATTTCCACCACATCGAGATTATGTCTGATAAGCAGGATGAGGATTATATCAAGCTTATTAAACATTTGGATATTAAGCCCCAAGAGTTTTTGATGGTGGGCAATTCCCTAAAATCAGATGTGATGCCGGTGCTCAACATCGGCGGTCATGCCATTCATGTGCCCTTTCATACCACCTGGGCGCATGAGCATATAGAAACCAATTTAACCCACGATAATTTTAAACAGGCTGATACACTCCGTGATATTCTGCCGTATATATTGGCATGAAGCATAAATTAAATATTGATACCTGGGCACGCAAAGAACATTTTAATTTTTTTAAAACTTTTGAGGAGCCATTTTATGGCGTCGTAGTCAATATCGACTGTACACAGGCTTACGGCTATGCAAAAGATAATGGTGTATCCTTTTTTCTGTATTACCTGCATAAATCGTTAACAGCCATCAATGAACTGGACCCGTTCAGATACCGTATTTATGGAGATGATGTGTTTATTTATGATCGCATAAATGCCGGGCCAACTATTGGAAGGTCCAATGGTACTTTTGGTTTTGCATATATCGATTTTCATCCCGCCCTTGATGCATTTATAACAGGCGCAAAAAAAGAGATTGAACGGGTGCAAACTACCACTACCCTTTTCGCCCCAAAGCTCGATGATGATATTGTACACTATTCGGCCATGCCCTGGATAAATTTTACCAGTTTATCACATGCCCGCAGTTTTTCGTTCCCGGATAGTTGCCCTAAAATATCATTCGGAAAAATGACCGAGGAGAATGGCAAAAAAAGCATGCCGGTATCGTTGCACGTACATCATGCCCTGGTTGATGGATTGCATGTTGGCCAATATTATGATCTTTTCCAGGAACTGATGAGCAGTAGCAATTAAACTATTGCTTTTTCCATTACGATGAGTTCTATGTGCTGTTTAGGGCTGCCAAAGCGACCATGGTCATGAAAGGGTTGTATCTCGCCGGTAAAGACATAACCTCTGCGCTCATACCAGCTAATAAGCTCTGCGCGGGTGCTGATCACCGTCATGGTGATGGTACGGCAATTGAATTGTTTGGCTAATATCTCGGCTTCTTGCAGTAAGGCACGCCCTACTCCTTTACCCTGCAATACTGGCGATACGCTAAACATGCCCAGGTATAGTTTTGGCCCTTTCACTTCCAGGTAAACGCAGCCAGTGATCACACCGTTATCATCCGTGTATTTTAGTATGGTGATAGCCTCATTACTGAAATATTCTTTCAGCATGGTTTCATCTATCCGTATACCATCGAGCATATCGGCCTCCGAGGTCCAGCCCTTTTTTGACTCTTCACCGCGATAGGCTCTGTTTACTAATACATTTAATTCGGGAACGTCGGCAAGTGTGGCCTTAGTGATGGACATATCTACTTTTTATTTATTGGGAGGGCAAACTTAATATTTAGCGCTGTAAAAAGGAAATATGGCTAAATGTATCCTAAATAAATGGCGGTTAGCATAAAGATATCGTATACAATGTGAAAGAATATCAGGTACCAAAGATTGCCTTTAACTATTTTATAAAGCCAGATAACAAAATTAGCCCCTATAAATATGCTGATCATAGCACCCGCTCCCTCCTGGTAATGGTAAAGGGTAAATATGATACTGGTAATTAAACCGCTGATTGCAAAACTATATTTACTATCATCCGTCATCGCTCTTATGCGGGTAAAAATAAAGCCTCGATAAACGATCTCTTCAAATGGGATCACCAGGAAGCTGGCTATCGCAAGTAGTACGAATAACTGGATAGCATTATGCCTGATGTAATAAAAATCAGAAACGTTTGCCGGCGCAAATCCCAGCCAGGTTAACAGGGGGCCTAACAGCCAATACATAAGCATGGCAAACCCTAAACCTATTGATCCACCGAGCCAAAAAGATCGGAAACTGATATCTCTGAATCTGAAACCAATATCGCTAAATCCCTCTTTATATAACCTTAAATAACCGCCTATCAATAGCAATAACAGAATAGCAAAAGCATACATAGGCATCAAGCCCAGATGTGGAAAGATGACCAATACGATAATCATCATTACATCAAACAAGAATCTTTTACTTTTATTAACCGTCATTGTCTTTTTGACTATGCCGATTAATAAAAGTTACTAATATTTAAAATCTTCACGAACCGGGTCGAATATATCGATCAGCTTGCAATCGGTAATAGCCCTGCCGCCATGAATCACATTTGGAGGGATAATGGCATAGGTGCCAGTATCCAGTATTTGAGATACACCATCAACGGTTAATTCAAACTGCCCTTCAACCACAAAAGCACACTGATGATTGATATGCTGGTGCATTGGCGATACCGCGCCTGCCTTAACCTCCAAAAAATTGATAGTATTTCCCGGGGTATGAATGATCTTTGAGAAATAGCCCGGAGTCATTTCCCTGGTTTCGATATCTGCAAACTGATTAAATACTTTGTTTTCCATAATGATGTTTGTTGCCCGATGGAGGCGTAGGCGTAAAAGTATAAAAATTGTGCTTAACGCGGTAGTTGTAAAATCAGGCTATCGTCAGAATACAGCATGAAAAATGCACTGTCTAAAACTAAGCCGTATATTTAAGGGTTTATTATACATACTACATTCTACGCTTGATATGGCTTTTATTGATTACTATAAAACACTGGGTTTGACCAAAACCGCTACCGATAAGGATATCAAAAATGCTTATCGCAAACTTGCCCGTAAGTATCACCCTGATCTTAACCCGAATGATGCCGAGGCGCACAAAAAATTCCAGGAGCTTAATGAGGCGAACGAAGTATTGAGCGATCCGGAAAAACGTAAAAAGTATGATAAATACGGCGAAAATTGGCAGCATGGCGAAGCTTATGAACAACAAGCCCGACAACAACAAAGCGGGCGCGGTAGCTATGGCGGCAGTGCTTTCGGCGGTTTTACCGATGATGAAAGTTTCGGCGGTGGCGATTTTTCTGATTTTTTCAAGTCGATGTTTGGCGGTGGCGGCAGCAGGCAAACAAAATATCGTGGAAAAGATTTGAATGCCGAACTGCAACTAACTCTTCAGGATATTGCGGAAACTCATAAAAGAACCTTAACCGTTAACGGCAAAAGCATACGCATTAATATACCTGCCGGTATCGAGAACGGACAAACCATTAAAATAACAGGCCATGGGGGCGCAGGTGTAAATAATGGCCCTGCAGGAGATCTCTATATCAAATTTTCGATACCAGATGATGTCCGCTTTAAGCGTGATGGACGCAATTTATACGCCACAGTTAAATTGGATCTTTATACTGCTGTACTTGGCGGAGAAATTACAGCGGAAACCTTAACCGGGAAGGTTAAAGTAAAAGTAAAGCCCGAAACCCAAAACGGCACCAAGGTAAAACTAAAAGGTAAAGGTATGCCTGTTTACAAGAAAGAGAATGAGTTTGGCGATCTGTACCTTACCTATGATATCCAGATACCGGTAAACCTCACCGAGCGGCAAAAACAATTGTTTGAGGAGCTCTCCAAATCATGATATAAAATTTAAAGAAGATGAAAACAGCGGATTTAATATCAATAAATGATTTTTGTTTATACCATAACATAGAGTATGCCTTTATAGAATCCTTATATAAGGCTGATTTAGTTAAGGTTACTGTAATTGATGAAACTATTCATATACCCGGAGCGGAATTGAGAAAACTCGAAAAGCTGATCAATCTATATCAGTTGGATATCAATGTAGAGGGCATAGAAGCCATCAGCTATTTATTGCACCGGATGGAAAAAATGCAGGATGATTTGCAAAGTCTGAAAAATAAACTGCGGTTATATGAAGGTGAATAGCATGTAGCTTACTCCATATATTTTAGCATCATACGCTCACTCACAATATTAGCGTCTTCGATTACAGAATCCGGATAGCCCATGGATTCCAATATGGCTATACCGTTGCGGCTTTTGAGTAGGCCTTCTTTAAGCTTATAGTCAAACACCAGAACGGCGCCTGATTTGGAATCCTCAAACGAATAAATAGCAAAATCCTCATCAAGCAACTCGGCCAGCTCAAGATCATGTGTTGATACGAAAACAAAATTCTGATTGGCTGTGATATAGGACAATACCGATTTAGCGGCAGCTATACGTTCAATGGTATTAGTACCTCTGAATATCTCATCAATAATAACCAGGCTTTTTACCTGTTCAATTTCGTTGCTGCGGCTCATGATAGTTAATATCGATTGTGCCTGTGCCTGGAAATAGCTCTTTTGCTCCTCTATGCTATCCGTAGTTTTAATGCTGGTCTGTATTTTTAAAAAGGGAGCTTTATACTCTTTGGTACAGCTGGTGAACAGGGTTTGGGCCAATAAGGTGTTAACGGCAATCGCCTTAATAAAAGTTGTTTTGCCCGACATGTTTGAGCCTGTTATCAATGCCCCCTTATCGGCACGTGTATATAATGAATTGGTAACGCATTTATCAATCAGCGGATGATACAGATCGGTAATATTCATTTGCGCATCGGTATCAATAAATTGGGGCTTATTGTAATAAGGTAAACCATCCCTTACCGATTGGATAGCTACCAGCATATCAATTTCGGCTACGTATTGATAAACCAGTTCAATATCCTCCCGGTATCTTTCAATATGTTTTATAGAGCTGGCATAAATGCGGGGTTCTAACAAAAACAAGGTTTTAATGAGTTGAAAAACAGCATAGCTCAAGTCTCCGCCTCCATTTATCAATTTACTTTCCAGGTTGATGATGCTTAAAGAGCGTTTTAGCCCCTGTAAATTTTTCAAACTGGTTTTCACAGCTTCATTATCCTCCAGACCGGCATGTTTTACCAGCCATACCGCTACATTGTGCATAATAAGCAACTGGGGCAATGAATTGGTATAGGAACTTATTTTTTTCTTATTGGCATAATGCAAAACCACATTATAACCTACAAAAAACAATAACAACAAAATGCTAATGGGATTAGGATAAACAATCAGTGATACGATAAGCGCGATGATCACCAGCGGCACAAACCTGATATAAAAATTCATGATCGGTACAAAGATCGATTCATGGGTTCTTAAAAACAGATCGGCAATATAATACGCGTAGGTATTGTTGAGTTTTGATAATTGTAGTTCAATCAGCTCCCGGTTGGGTTTATCTTTATTAATGGACTCAACCTTAGCGTCAAGTGCTAATAATTTTTCAAGGTTTGTTTCGGGAAAATGCAGTTTTTTATATAAATATTGCTTACCTGGCTTGGAGCTTGTTCTGTCGATATAGTTAAAAATACTTTTCAGATCGATGTCTTCGGCGGTAACATCGGGTAATCTGTCCCAGCTTTTATCGGCATTTAGATAGGTTTTAATCAAATCAAAGTTGCGCCTGGTATTTATAGGCTTACCCCATTTGCTTTTTATTTTATCAAGTTTCTTTTCATCGGCACGTAATCTGCCATAGTAAGAGCTGATCAATGAAAAACCCAAAACAATGACCAAAAACAGCAGTGCAAATAAAAAGTAATACATGCCTTAAAAATAAAAAAAATATACTAAACCTCAAGTGATATTTATAGTCTATAAACATAAATAACTACCATGTTAACTTAATTTTTGATTTATGAAAGCCATCAAATTTTCGGTCGTAGTTTTTGCATTGCTGTTTTCAGTTCAGTTTGTAAAAGCTCAAAGTATATCTATAGGTGCTTCATTTGGCCATTATCCACGTTCAAGGGTGGTAGTTGCCGCTAATTATCCGGCATATGGTTATTATGATCGCCCGGTATATTATGGTTATGCGCGCAGGGTTTACTATGGTCGTCCATATTATTATCCAGGCCGTTATTATGCCCGCCCGGTTTACTACCGTGTACATCGCCATTACAGATGCTGGTAATAAAAAAAGAGCCCGATATAATTCAGGCTCTTTTTTTGGTGTGCATGTTAGTTATCTATTGCCACTCAAAAAGCGTTGCAGGGCTTGTTGAGTAAAGTCTGAAAGTACCAGTTCGCCACTAATAGCGGCACGCTGGGTTAATAATTCGTCCCAATTTTCTGTGCCTTCCCATAGTATCTTTTTAAGTTCCGCGAGAGCATCCGGGTTATAGGAGGCCAGTTTTTTAGTAAGTTCGTCTACGGCTGAGTCAAGCGAGGGGATATCTTCATACACTTCATGATATAGCCCGTGATCGCGGGCCCATTGAGCCGATTGAAAATCAGATGCCCTTATGGTTAATTGCGAAAACCCAGACAAGCCAACTTTACGGGTTACCGCAGGCGATATTACAAACGGCCCGATACCTATGGCCAACTCGCTTAATTTGATGGAAGCAAAGCCGGATGCCAGGCTATAATCGGCAGCAGCAGCAAGGCCCACCCCCCCGCCAACCGCTTTTCCCTGAACCCGGGCAACAATTATTTTAGATGATTTACGACAAGCATTAATCACTTTGGCAAAACCAGAAAAAAACAATGCGCCTGCTTCTTTATCTTTTATTTGCAGTAACTCATCAAAACTGGCACCGGCACAGAAAGTACGATCGCCGCCACTTTTTAAGATAATAACCCGTACCTCGGGATCGTTACCTGCCTGATTAATGCATTCGGCAAGATCATTTAAAAGATTTGCGGGGAGCGAATTTTGGGCAGGGTGATAAAAGCTAATAGTAGCTATACCATTTGCACTTTTATTAAAAGATACATGGCCATTATCTGTATCAGGCATAATTTTGAGGTTTATTGTATAAAGATGGACTATCTGACAGAGCCCGTTTGCCCAATATCAGAAGTATTTGGCTTACCTGCAATTTTCGTTCAAAATAATTTAAGAATGATCTGTCAAGCAATCACAGGTAATTCAAAATAAAAAGTGGCCCCATTACCTAATTCGCTGTCGACCCCAATTTTACCCAGATGATTACTAATAATCTCGTCGCTGATATAAAGCCCCATACCCAGACCGCTGGTGATGTGACGTTTGTCTTCAACCCTGTAAAAGCGTTCAAATATGCGATCTATCTGCTCTGCCGATAAGCCTATACCAAAATCAGTTACAGACACGCGTACCAAATTATTTTTTACAATGGTTTTCAGGATGATCCTTTTATCGGCCAGGGAGTATTTTACAGCGTTATTGATAAAATTCATTAAAACCTGCTCCAGGCGTTCGGCATTGCCCGTGATGAAGATGTTGGGCTGCAGCTGAACTTCTAATTCATGTGATGGGTAGATATGCTTTGAATTTTCAACCACCTGCATCATCAGCTCAGATAAATTTACTTCACCCATAGCATATTCCAAGCGGCCAGCCTGTATCTTACTTACATCAAGCAAATCATTGATTAGGTGCTGCAATTTATTTACAGCCACACTTGCTTTACCTATATATTGTTTTACTACAGGCGGCAGCTCCTCTTTCTTATAAGAGCTTATCAGCTGCAGATAGCCCTTTAGACTGGTTAAGGGTGTTTTGAGCTCATGACTGGCTACGCCAATAAATTCGTCCTTACGATCCATTTCCCGCTTCTGATCTTCGATGTCGGTAGCTGTACCCACCCAAAAAATAATCGCGCCGCTGTCGTCTCTTAAAGGTACGGCCCGGTTCAGGTGCCAGCGGTAAGTGTTATCCCAGCGTTTATACCGATTTTCAACCTCAAATGTGTTACCGGTTTTTAAAGCCTCAATATATTTATCTAAGGTATTGGGCAAATCATCAGGATGTATCATATGCTGCCACCCCCATCCTACGCTTTCGGCATAGCGGCTGCCTGTATAATTATACCATTGTTGGTTGTAAAAATCAACCTCACCACCTGGCAGGTTTGTCCAGGTCATTTGAGGGATATTGTTGGCAAGTAATTTAAAATGCTCTCTGCTTATTAGCAGATCATTTGTACGGGCCCTAACCGTATCCTCCAGCTCATTGTTAAGCTTTACAGCAGCATTTTGGGCGGCCAGCAATTGTTCGTTTTTTATTTTTAATTCCCATTCTATTTCTTTCTGACTGGTAAGGTCTGTTAAGATCAAGCTTAGGGCTGTACCTTCGTCCAAATCAAGCGTAGTGCAGGAAAGCTGGCACGGGGTTAGTTTTCCCAGCTTATTGGCCAATAATATCTCGCCTTTACAATCTTCTTCCCAGCCTTTGTCCATCAGATCGTTAAACTTATCAACAGATATTTCCGGAATAAAAACCGCAAAATTCAGTCCGATCACTTTTTCCAGCGGCAGACCCATCATGGCGGCAAACCGCGAGTTGCTATACAAAATGGTATTATCCTTGTTCAGCGTAACAGCGCCTTCATTCATCTTTTCAATAAAAACACGATAGGTTTGGTCGGCTGTTTTTAAGGTGTATAGCTGATGGCCATCGGCATCTTTTACAATAAGCGCGTCAACCTGCCCGTTGCGAATGGCGTCAATGGTATCATTGGCCTCCTCCAGCTGTATCCGAAGTTCCTCGTTTTGCTGCAGCAACTCTTCATATGTGTATTTAGCCAGTTCCATTAATTTTCTGTTTGTAAACCAAGACCCTTTAATACTTTACCTGTATTTGACATATCACCAATAAGACGGCGCTCTATACCCGGCGCCTTTTTAATGAGCATGGGTAAAGCGATAATCTGTTCGTGTTCCACAGTTAAAGGTTGCTGATAAACATCTACTATCTCCAGGTCGTAATTGCCTTTTAAATGGGTTTCGCAAATATCTTTGAGGTTGGTTATAGCTCGCGCTGAATTTGGCGATGCACCCGTTACGAACAAGCGTAAATGATAAACCTCTTGTTTCTGCTCATTAAAATAATTATCCTCAGATAAAGATGATTGATCCTTTTCGGTCATTTTTTATAGTTTACGGGGGCGTATATCTAAACCCACCAATACTTTTTCTTCGTTTGACAGATCCCCGATTATTTTGCGGATAGGCTCCGGTACTTTGCGTACCAATGTTGGTATGGCAAAAATCTGGTCGCCCTCGGCCAATTGGGGTTTTACTAAAAGATCGATCACTTCAATCGAATACTGACCTTTTAAATGTTCTTCACAGTATTTTTTAAGATTAGCTAAAGCACTAACAGATTTTGCTGTTTTGCCCGCAATATATAACCTTAATTCATAATTTATTACTTCAGTTTCCATTACTTTTTCTTCTTTACCGGGCTTTCTTCTTTTATCCCCCTCCGCATTTTTGTTATCTCTTCCCGATTTTTGTTCATTATTTGTTGTTTTAACTCGTCTTCGTAATATATCCTGTTCAGCTCTTCTTCTACCGATTCGAACTCGGCTTGTAAACTGGATATTTTAGCTTCCAGCGTTTTACGTTTGCGTATAATTTCCTTGTCTTTGCGTGATACGGCGAAATCACGCAGCGCAACACCGGTTTTTTCCTTTAGTTGCTGTGCTTCCCTTGCCGATCCTGTTAATACGCCATCGGGCCCCAGGTAAACATCAACCAGATCAAGCCCCTTATCGGTGATGATAAATTCGCGTACCTGATTGGAGTGTTTCATACCGCGCGATTTCATGATGTATAAACCGCGATTACGCTCGCCATTATGCTCAATATCCCGTACCAGCATCCAGGTATCCACTAACGATGATACGCCTTCGTCGGTTTGCTCATTTACAATGGTGTTGAGCGATAAAGCTGTGAACATTACCGTGATTTGTTCGTTCTGTAAAAAATCTATAAGCCTTACAAGCATTGATTTTACTTCACTTACAGATCCTACGGTGATCAGATTGGTTATCGGATCTAATATTACCGTAGCCGGTTGAAATTGCTTGATCAGTTTATAAATGGCCACCAGGTGCATCTCCAACCCATATAAGGTTGGTCTTGACGCATGAAATCGTAACAAACCGTTATCAACATATTGCTGTAGATCGATGCTGATAGACCGCATGTTGCGGATGATCTGGTTGGGCGATTCTTCAAAAGCAAAATAGAGGCATTTCTTTTTCTGTTTACAGGTTTCGGCAGCAAAATACGCGCCGATACTGGTTTTACCGGTTCCGGCAGTTCCGGAAACCAGGATGCTGCTTCCTTTAAAAAAGCCTTGTCCTCCGAGCATATAATCCAGTGCCGGAATACCCGATGACACCCTTTTTGATGAGACCGCTTTTTCGAGCCCTAAAGAAGTCACTGGCAGCAAAGAAATACCATCTTCGTCAATTAAAAAAGGGTATTCGTTGGTTCCATGTTGCGAGCCTCTGTATTTTACAACACGAAGTCGGCGGGTTGAAATCTGGTTGATAACCCGGTGGTCAAGCAGAATAACGCAATCCGATACGTACTCCTCCAGACCCTGTCTTGTGAGGGCTCCTCCGTCCCCTTTTTCGCCAGTTATAATAGCGGTAACTCCTTTGTTTTTAAGAAAAGTAAAAAGCCTGCGCAACTCGGCACGCAGAATAGTCTGGTTGTTGAGGCCCGAAAAAAGATTCTCCAGCGTATCCAATACTACCCTTTTGGCGCCAATGCTGTCAATGGCATGTCCTAATCTGATGAACAAACCTTCCAGGTCATATTCGCCGGTTTCTTCTATCTCGCTGCGATCGATATGTACATGGTCGAGTTTTACTTTTTTCTCTTCCTGTAGTTTGTACAGATCAAAACCCAGGGAGGCTACGTTCATAGCTAATTCGTCGGTTTTTTCTTCGAAAGCCATAAAAACCCCAGGTTCATTAAAGAGTGTAACCCCGCGAACTATAAATTCAAGCGACATCAATGTTTTACCGCAGCCGGCTTCTCCGCAAATAAGCGTAGGCCGGCCAGCGGGTAAACCACCGTCTGTTATTTCATCAAGTCCGTTAATGCCCGTTGGTGTTTTGGGCAATGTTTTAAAAATGGTTTGCTGTTTTTTATGTGATTTAGTCATCTTAAACAAATGTTTTTTCAAGTGTTGATCAACTGAAGCCCAAAATTGTCGCGCGTTTTCATATCAAATGGTTAATAAATGCTTATTGGGCTCAAATTGTTTTAATCACTTATATTTATGATAGCTTCTTTAACGCAATTTGATACTATTGGTTTTTACCAGCAAAAAAACCTTACTCTAAATTTGAATACCACCAGATACTGAAACAGGTATATTTACCTCAATTAAAAAAACATTAATTCATTTGCCATGTTTATTAGTTATAAATATAATAATCATGGGGGTTTTACAACATATACAGCATCAGATATCGGCTCTTAACGATCTGATTAAAATAAATAATGATCGCATCGCGGGTTATGAAAAAGCTAATGAAAGTACTAAAGAAACAGGATTAAACTTGCTCTTTAAAGAATACATGGATCAAAGTAAAAGCAATGTTTCCGAGTTGCGAGATTATATCCAAGTATTGGGAGGCGACCCTACCGATGGTACTACCCTATCCGGGAAACTAAATAATACCTGGATAGATGTTAAGTCCGCTTTTTCAAGCAAAGACAGGCGTAGTATATTAAGTGATTGTGAACGTACCGAAGATATTGCCAAAAAAGCATACCGGGCGGCACTGGATGATAAAGAGCTGATATGGGAAGATCAACAAGTCGTGTTCATCCTTAAAAAGCAACTGGAAAGTTTAAGGGTTGCCCATGACACCATCAAAGCATTACGCGACGCGGAGGTGAATGCCTGATAAATAAACGGGACTGATCCGTTTATTTATTGACCAACTACTGGTTTTTCTGAAATAATACTATCCACAACAAATACACTTACGCCGCGCCATGGCAAAGCGTGCAAATATTCCTTGTAATGTAATTCGAGGTAAGAACCAGCGCTGCTGCTTAGCTTCTGCGCAACTTTCTCGTCGGTAACAGAAAACATAAATTCGTTTGAGGAGATATTGCCCCCACTTTGTGGTGTTTTTATGCCGCTTTGTATCAGTCGGCCCTCATAGGTTTTAAACAGGTACCCCTTTTTTACAAAGTAGTTCATGGTGCCTGCCTTTGCGCCTTCGCCAAAAACAAAGAAATAGCGCTGGTAAGTAAACCCGGCGATCAATACTAATATCACTATTAAAATAATTGCTTTGGTACGGCCTTTCATATAGATATATTTTTATCTAAACTACAAAATAAAACTAATAATCAATGGTGAGAATAAAGAACCGAGAATCAAGAAAGCTATAACACTGGATTGAGCTTAGACCGGATTTTAATAAGAAAAGCAAAGCCCTCATCTTGACTCCCGACTCTTATCTCTTGATCCTCATCAATTATTACCTGCAGGTGTGAGTTTTAAGTTTTTGTAAGACGATAGCATGAAATTGATCAGATCGATAATGTTCATGGGTGGTTCGTTAGTGTTGATGCTAAGTTTCTTTTTACTGTCAACAAAGTCAATGGCAAAGTAATAGTTTGGCGCATCGACTACTTGGTTGCCTTGTTGCCAGTCGTTCATTTTTTTTAGCTCGCTGTGCTTAAGCCAATAATTCAATGTATCCAGCTGACTCGGACTTAGTTTGCCGGTATAATCACCTTTGTATGGAGCAGCATGTTCACCGGCTTTTAAATGGTAATCGCCATTGGGCCATATCTCGATACCCAGCTGCGGACAGTCGCCAAAACATGTGGATGATAGGAAATAGACCTTGGCAAATTTTACGTTTTTATCGTAACTGTTTTTGAAGTTGAAGAATTCGTAAGTAATGGTACCTGCCAGTTCAATAGCATTTGGCTCAACGGCTTTTAAATATATACGATTATAGTCGGCGTGTCTAATCAGGAACTTAAAATCGGTCCGCCGTTGCTTCTTGAAATTGTCGGCACTGCTTCTGAAGATGTCTGACAGGATCAGTGTATCGTTCACAATAGCATAATGATCTTTAATGCCGGCATTGCCTACAAAATTATAATATACTTTTTTGTCGATGAAGTAAAGGTGGCCCAGATCTTTGGTTATCCAGCGTTCGGCGTCCAGTTGTACTTTTTGAGCAAATGATAAATCTGAGATAAGCAAAAATAATAACAGAGAGAGTCCACGTTTTACCATTGGAGTATGCTTTAGGGGTAGAAGAAATTTAGCTAACGCTTTAAAAACTCACAAACTCATATAATATTTTGTTAATGATGCAAAATCATCAAACTTCAATTCATAGTCATCTGTTTTTCCAAAACCATAGCTCACAAATATAAATGGTATCCCGGCCATGCGTGTCTGCTCAGCGTCACCATTAGTGTCTCCTATATAAACCGGGTGCTTTAGCTGGTGTTTATCAATCAGCAACTGCATGTTATGATGCTTGGGCATATTATTTTGCCCATAAGCTATAAAATCGGTAATGTCATTTTCAATTTTAGCCCAGCTGATAAACAAAGGAATAATCCCTACAGCGCAATTACTCAGTATAAAGATTTTGTATTTGGCGGCCAGTTGTTTGATACCCTCGGTCACTCCATCGTACATAACGCCGCCACTGGTGGGCAGTATCTGTCTGCGGGTTTCATTTACATCCATATAGATGCTCTGTGCCCTGTTGTCATCAAAATCGGGCATAAGTACCTTGGTTAGTTTTTTGCCTTCCATGCCCATCAGCTGCATCAGGTCATCACGGCCGAGGGTACGTTGGATGCTCATTTTTTCAAAAACCAGGTTCCAGGAGTTGGCGTAGGTGTCAACGGCATCCCAAAGGGTTCCGTCCATGTCGAATATCAGACTATCGGGCTTTTGCATGTGATCGATCTTGTTTTTGCTAAGATGTAAAATTTACACCAAGCATAAAACAGAAGTTCATGTTTTCTTCATTATTTATCTTCACCTTAGCATTGTGATAAGGTTAATGTGGGCCAGCTTAGCAGGAGGTTGGTTCCATAGGGCCTCTACCGTAAAAGGTAGGGGCTTTTTTTATGCCCAATTTTTTGCACTTTGAGTTTGTTGTAATTATTTGATAATAAGATAATTGAATTGTCGCTAAAGTCTCATAGCTCCGAAATAGACCATCTCAAATCCCAAATCAGATGTTGATGCTATCGCCTATTTGGTATACTTCATGAAACTTTATGCCCAGTTTGTCAAAATGTTTCACGTAAGCAGCATATCTTTTCTGAATGAAGAAAGTTTTGGCATAACCATCATGAACGGGTAATATCTGGCGGGGATGCAACTTATCGGCAAAGGCGGAGATCATTACTTCACTGGCAAATGGCGCCATGGTTACCATAATTAGCAATTCTATTCCTTTGAATTTCAACAGATTATCTTCCATGGAATCGACCGGGTGCAGCACCCTATCGTTGATCACAAAGCTTGTCATTTGAGGTAAAGGGTTATCCATGATCAGGGCATGTTGTACCGGAAATGCCTCCAATTTGAAGGGGCCAAAGTGCTCAATACCCTCTTCCAGGAGCAAATATTTTATTCCAGCCTTGCTTAATTGCTCACCAACCTGATTATTGGTGACTACCTTGGCCCCGGAAATATTTACAATCCTTTGTAAAATATCTATTACAAAATGATCCGGATGGATGTGGGTGATCACTATGATATTAACGTCGGCAAACATTTCGGGTATTACCAGTCCTTCAATAAAAGAAAAGTCACCCGGGTCAAACAATATTTTATAACCATCGAGCTCAAATACAAGGCATGAATGGAGGTATTTTGAGATTTTCATAGTTTTTGAGTTAGTATCTTTTGGTATCAAGTAGCTAGTATCAAGTATCGAGATTTTTGAATACGCTAAAAAGAGAATGTAGCTGTCATGATACTAGCTATTTGATACTAAAATTACAACAATTCATTTGCCAGGTTGGCCAGTTCGCTCCGCTCACCTTTTTGCAAGGTGATATGCGCGTACAGCGGATGTCCTTTGGCTTTATCTATCAGGTATGACAATCCGTTACTTTCTGCATCCAGGTATGGGGTGTCTATCTGGTAAATATCTCCTGTAAAAACAAATTTGCTGTTTTCGCCGGCGCGTGATATAATGGTTTTTACCTCATGCGGCGTAAGGTTCTGGGCTTCATCCACAATAAAGAATATCTTACTCAATGTACGTCCGCGGATAAAAGCCAGCGGGGCTATGGATATTTTGTCGTTAGTTACCAGTTCATCTATTTTGGCCTGCATCTTTTCATCGTCCCCAAACTGATCTTTGATAAACTTCAAATTATCCCAGATTGGCGCCATGTATGGGTCGATCTTTGATTTGATATCACCGGGTAAGAAACCGATATCCTTATTACTTAAAGGCACAATCGGCCTTGTAACAAAAATTTGACGATAATATTTTCTTTGCTCCAGCGCGCTGGCCAATGCCAGTAAAGTTTTACCTGTGCCGGCATTGCCCTGGATAGTTACCAGTTTAATATCGGGATGTAACAAGGCATGAATGGCAAAGGCCTGCTCAATATTGCGGGGTAATATATTAAATACCGGTTGCTCTATAACTTTTTCCAGCTGCCTGGTTTGGGTATTATAAAAACCAGGTACATCGCTATTTTTGCTTTTTAATATATAGAAATGATTATTGGTGTACGATGTAATATGCAAACTTTCGGCTGGCAGATTTTCGTGCTTGTTTAACTGGGTTATCAGTTTCTCGGTAACCTTGTTTACATCAGTTTGCCCGGTATACAATTCATCCAGGTTTTTAATCTTGCCGGTTTCATAATCTTCTGCGTGCAGATTAAGCGCTTTTGCTTTCAGACGCAGGCATATATCTTTTGATACCAGCACCACTTTTTTACCAGGATTCTCTTCCTGCAAGCCTAAGGCCGCATTCAGAATGCGGTGGTCTGTTTTGTCGGAGCCAAAAACTTCTTCAGCATCAATAGCAGTGGTTTTAATGTCCATCGCTACTTTGAAACTGCCTTTGCTTTTGCCATTTAATGGTATCCACTCATTTACCATCTTATTACGAGACAGATCATCCATAAGGCGGATAAAGCTTCGGGCTTCAAAATTACGGGTGTCGTTACCGTTTTTTTTGTTATCCAGTTCTTCCAAAACCTGAATAGGTATGGCTACATCATGCTCCTGGAAATTCTGGAATGCGTTGTGATCGTAAAGGATCACCGAGGTATCTAAAACAAATATTTTATTACTTCCTATAGTCCCGTTCTTACCATCTTTATTCATATCCGACTAATTTAAGGAATCTGTTTTTAGTTTCCATTTTGTATTTCGGAATTCGGATGTTGGATTTCGAATTTATTTTGATTGGAAACTTGGGATTAAGACTCAAAACTCCCCCCTTGTCGGTTTTGTTCTATTTTATTTTTTGATATCGCCGCAACTTTATCAAAAAATAAAACGCCATGAAATCATCAACTTTTAATAACAATAGCAAAATAAAACAATGGTTTACCACATTGATCATCATTGCGCTTCTGTGCTGGAATCAAATTGCTTATGCTCAAAATTCCCCCTTAACCGGCAAGCCCCTGTTTGAAAAAAAATGTGCTACATGTCATGGTAACGATGGCACAAGAGGACGCTGGGGTGCTGCGAATTTGCGGTTAAGTAAATTAGATAACAACGAATTGCTCTACACCATTAGTAATGGCCGTGGTTTTATGCCCAACTGGGGAAAAAAACTGACTGCGGGCCAGATAAGCTCTGTAATTGAATACATTAAAACTTTAAGAAAATAAATCATGATCAAGATGAATATGACAACCCTGATTTTAATCATCACAGCAACAGTCACTGCTTTAATCGCGGGTCTGTTTTACGGTTATACCTGCTCTGTTAACTTAGGACTGGGTAAACTCGCCGATCGCGAATATATCGCTGCTATGAACTCCATCAACGTGCAAATAATAAATCCGCTTTTTATGGCCAGCTTTATGGGGACGTTATTGTTGCTGCCCCTGAGTGCTTATCTTAATTATAGCCCGGGAATGAATACGCGCTTTATCCTGTTAGTTGTTGCTGCTCTGGTTTACGCTATCGGTGTGTTTGGCGTTACTATGTTTGGAAACGTGCCCTTGAATGATGCCTTGGCAAGGCTTAATGCTGAGACCGCATCGCCAAAAGAATTATCGGTATACCGGGCAATGTTTGAGGGGCCCTGGAACTTTTTGCATAACATCCGCACATTGGCTAATGTAGTAAGTTTAGTATTGGTTATTACCGGTTGCTGCTACGAAAGCAAATAAATGAAAGGAATTGCAAAATCTGGTAAAAATGAAAACGGGAGTCTTTTCTTTCGAATTGAGCTCCCGTTTCCTGACCACTGTTCTGCCATAGCTTCCCAGTAGCACCAAGTTTTGTGCATCATTACCGATATGATCTTGTCCGTCGCTCTTTCGAGCTGTCGACTCCTTCAATATCATTGGTTCAGTTGCGGTTCTCCGTGAAGTTCCTGCATTTCCCCAATACCTCTTTTAATCACAATCCTTTTTCAAAAACTTTCGTCTTATCATTTTTTCATGTAACTCAGGCACTTCCCTTGTTCTTTAGTTCTCCCGAAGGCTAACCCGATTCAACTTCTGTAATCCTGAAAGGCTGTCAATGTACGTCGTTCTTGATGATTTCAATATCGGGACATCCTGCTGATTCTGCAAGGATTTTATTTGTTTTTTATTAACACGTTATTAACATTGAAAGTGTAGTTATAAACATTGATTAAAGCTTGTTTTTCAATTCATTATTTATGGATAGTTGAAAAATAGCCGTGCTTATAAACAATTCGCTTATTCACAAAAACTCGTGAAATGCATAGTTTTTATGTTTCAGAAAATGCGTAAAATGAAAAAAGTCTAAAATTTTTCTGTTAAATGGCGCCAATATCTTTTAGGAATATGCCTTAAATGGAGCTTTGTATTTTTCCTGGAAACGATGTTTGTGCTGCTAAAATAATTTTTCCAAAGGCTCTGATACATGAGTTCATCGTGGCTCACAATCGTTATAGTATCGGTCGGCTTGCTTGTTTCTGAAAAATCAAGCGAGATATATTGGGTATCGTGCAAATCATAATAAATCCCATACCGTCTTTTAATATCATAGATCATCCACTTCTGATCGGCGTATCGGTCCTTGAAATGCCTGATCAGCAATGGCAGAACGTTAAAATCGGGTTCTACAGCCGAGTAAAATGTTTCGTCTTTTAGTTTTTGGAAGCGCACAAACGCCTCCATCCGATGTTTTTCACGACGAACCATTTTGATGATCTCTGAAATACGCATCACGTATTTATTTCCATAATCTTCTTCAATATTTCTATCAGCGTCAAAGGCATAGCGAATAAAGCCAACAATCGCGTTTTCTTCATTCTCCATTTCGGCCATGTGGGCAATATAAAGTCGTTGTACACAAGCAACTGATAATCTTTTCCGTAGCCCTCGTAATACCCTGTTAGCACGGTTCTCGTCTGTGATAATCTCTAATACCTCTTCAAATAACGCACTGGCGCGCCATTCTCCTTTTATTAATTTTACGTGGAATAGTTTACGCTCGTATATTTCAAATACCGCAGTGAGTAAGCCTTCGAATGTGCCATCGTAAACCAATGTATACATGATCAAAACAAGTTAAGTTGGGTTTGCGTGTTTTTGATGTACTTGCTTTTTGATTCGGCAAGGATAAATTGTTTAATATTATTGCCGGTTAAATCGCGGCGTTCAAATTCGTTGCTTTTACAAATAATAAAATACCGGGCGCGATTAATGGCCACTCCTATTTTTTTAAGTTGCTCCCAGCTCACTCTGGCAAATTTGCGCGCGCTCACAATTTTTTGTGCCGACTGTATTCCGATGCCCGGTACACGTAGTATCAATTGCAGATCGGCCTTATTAATATCGACGGGGAAAATCTGCATATTTCGGATGGCCCAGCCCAGCTTAGGATCAATATCCAGATCAAGTAAGGGTTGATCTTTATTTACAATTTCGTTTACATGAAAACCATAAAACCTCATCAGCCAATCGGCCTGGTAAAGCCGGTTTTCGCGCACCATGGGTACCGCTGTATTTAACGCTGGCAGGCGTTTGTCGGTCAGTACCGGAACATAGCCGGAATAATACACTCGTTTTAAATTGAAATTCTGATAAAAATAATCAGCTGATTGAAGTATTTGCTGATCGTTCTCTGGTGTGGCACCAATAATTACTTGCGTACTTTGTCCTGCCGGGGCAAACGCCGGTGCGTTTTTAAAGAGCTTTTTTTCTTCGGCCCGTTGAATGATCTCTTTTTTTAGAAAATTCATCGGGTTGATCATGTCCTGTCGGTTTTTGTCCGGAGCTAACAGTTTCAATCCACTTTCAGTAGGCATTTCCAGATTCACACTCAACCTATCAGCGTACAGGCCTGCCTCCCGCATCAATTCATCACTGGCTCCCGGGATAGATTTGAGATGTATATAGCCGTTAAAATTGTGCTCGGAACGCAGTTTTTTGGCCACTCTAACCAGGCGTTCCATAGTATAATCGGCATCCTTAAAAATGCCGGAGCTTAAAAACAAGCCTTCAATGTAATTGCGCCTATAAAAATTTATGGTGAGGTCAACCACCTCCTGCACGGTGAAGGCTGCACGTTTAACATCATTGTTTTTACGGGATACACAATAGGCGCAATCAAAAATACAATGATTGGTAAGCAGTATTTTCAATAACGATACACATCGCCCATCCTCCGTGTAGCTGTGACATATACCGTTACTCGCATTTCCAAGTCCTTTGTTTTCATTTTTGCGTTTACTACCACTTGATGCGCACGATACATCATATTTTGCGGCATCCGCCAATATATTCAACTTCTCTGTTATCCGCTCTACATTCATATTAAATCAAAAATACTAATAATTTTAGCAATTCAACATTGAGCAAGAGTTTATTTTTAGCGCTTTTGGTTGTAATCCGAGAATAAAAAAGGCCGCCCCTTGCGGAGCGACCTCTTTAAAAAACCAAACTAACTACTTTATGAAAACAATCTTTTATTATTTGATAGCTATTTCTCTTGATTGAAATTTAGCTTCTTCTTTTTTGGTTATGGTAAGCTTTAATACACCGTCGGTATAATCAGCTTCGATTTTTGAATGATCGGCGCTTTCTGGTAATGTGAACGATCTGTTGAAAGAGCTGTAGCTATATTCGCGTTTGCTGAATTTTTTACCTTCTTCTACGCTTTCGCTTTTCTTTTCAGAAGAAACGGTCAATACATTTTTATCCAGATTGATCTTGAAATCTTCTTTCTTTAAACCGGGTGCTGCCAGGTCAATCTGAAATTCGTTTTCAGTTTCGGCAATGTTTACCGCAGGCACGCGGGCAACTAATTTATTACCGATGTATGAGTCGTTCAATAAAGAATCTAATACATCATTAAAGAATGGGTTTACCGCGTTATTTTTTAATCCGTTGTTGAATTTTACAAGTGTCATTTTTAATGTCTCCTTTAAGTTTTTGTTTTTGTTAACTTCGTAAGCTATTAATCAAGTGTTGTACCAAGTGATAAAATCGATAAATAAGCGACAACTTGTCACTTTAAATTGATTCTATACAGACAAAATGACCTAAATGAGCGAAAAACTTTCAGATTACAAGTATAAAACGGCCATCCCCATCCGTTTTTCAGATATAGATGCCTTCGGACATGTAAACAACGCGGTGTATTTAACCTATTTTGAAATAGCCAGAAGCAATTACTGGAAAGAGATCATCAACTGGGATTGGAATCATGCAGGTATTATCCTGGGGAGGTCAGAGATCAATTACCTGAAACCCATCACCATTAATGACCAGATAGCCTGTTATGTACGTACCGTCCGTATAGGTAATAGTAGTTTTGATGTAATGCACGTACTGGTTAAGATAACCGAGCATGGTGAAGAAATTGTAACTACCGGCAAAACCATTTGTATTAGCTATGATTATAGCGCTAATAAGTCAGTATCTATACCTGTTAATGAGCGGCGCAGTATGATTGAGTATGATGAGCCAAGGCTGATTTTGAATACGAATTAGTAGATGTGCAGATATGTAAATATGCAAATGTCGGTTTACATTGTTTTCATTATCTGCACATTTGTTTTAAAATATTTTCCCCGGGTTTAGTATCCCGTTAGGATCGAATACTTTTTTGATGCCTTTCCATAAAGCGAAATGTACATCGGAGTATTTTATTGGCATAAATTCTTTTTGAACAAGGCCAATGCCATGTTCGCCGGAAAGTGTGCCGCCTAATGATACGGTTAGCTCAAAAATTTCACGGATGCCAAATTTGAGTTTGTTATTCCAGTCGTTATCACTCATCTTGGCTTTGATGATGTTTACGTGCAGGTTGCCATCACCGGCATGGCCATAACAAACAGATTCAAAGCCATATTTGGCACCAACTTCTTTGATGCCTTTTATGAGTTGCGGTAATGCGGCCCGGGGTACTACCGTATCTTCTTCTTTATAAATAGAGTTTGATTTTACCGATACAGCCATGGTACGGCGAAGGCGCCAAATTTCTTCTTTTTGGGCCGATGAGTCCGCAAACAACACATCGTTACAGTCGTAATTCTCTAAAACGGCGTTGATCTTTTCGCAGTCGGCAAATATCACGTCTTGATTGTTGCCGTCAACTTCTATCAATAAAAAAGCCTGAACATCATCCTTAAGATCAAAAGCGATACCGTCATATTCTTTTACCCACTCTACTCCCCTGCGTTCCATAAACTCCAGCGCTGATGGCACAATACCCGCCCTGAATATAGCTGATACAGCTGCACAGGCCGCTTCGTTAGTTGGAAACGATGCCAGCATCAGCGCATCAATGGTTGGTAAGGGTATCAGTTTAACCACAATTTTAGTAACAATACCTAAGGTGCCTTCCGAGCCTATCATCAACTGAGTTAAATTATAACCCGAGGCATATTTAAGCGTGTTGGCTCCCGTCCAGATGATCTCACCGGATGCCAATACTACCTGTAAATTCAATACATATTCGCGTATGGTTCCATACTTAACTACCCGCGGCCCACCCGATCCATGCGATACGTTACCACCAATAAAACAGCTTCCTTTACTGGCCGGATCAACCGGATAAAGCAAGCCTTTGGCCGCTACCTGGTTCATAAATTCCTCGGTAATTACACCTGGTTCTAAAGTAGCTTGCAGGTTTTGCTCATCAATATCCAGTACTTTATTAAAACGCTCCATCGCTATCAGCAACCCACCTTTAACCGGTAATGCGCCGCCACTTAAACCTGTGCCGGCCCCGCGGGGGGTAACCGGGATGCGGTGCTTATTGCATAGTTTCAACAAGGCAGCCACTTCTTCCGGGGTTTGGGGCTTGGCAACTACTTCTGGGTAATAAACCAGGTCCTCGGTTTCATCGTGACTGTATTTTTCAAGATCGTCATGCTGCACAATAACCGCGTCGGCACCAACAATGGCCGTAATGGCATCAATTACAGGTGGTGTTATGATATTATAATTCATGTTGTTGGTGGATAATTAATCGTAACGCTCGACTGGGCTACACGTCCTGTCAACGGGGGATTTAATTTTTTTATCGTCACTTCAATGGTCTTAACAAAGGGGTATTTACTCTGAATACGATTAGTGATCGCCTGCCCTACCGTTTCAATCAGCTTACTGGGGATCTTCATCTCCTCGCAGGCTATGGTATACACTTTTTCATAGTCAACCGTATTATGTAACCCGTCCTTCAGGTCGGTTGCCGGTTCAAAACCTACCGCGATATCTACCAGAAAACGGCATCCTATTTTTTGCTCCTCGGGATAAAACCCATGATAGGCAAAAAACTCTGCACCCTGCAAGGCTATATTTATCATACTCCAAAAGTAATTGATTTTTTGATTCAGCAAGTCTCTTTATGCCTTTGGACTGTTAAATTTTAGTAGAAAAGACTGGTTCAAAGTTTTTTTTGAAAAAATATAATTTTCAAAAAGTAGGTTTAAACAATCTAAACATAGTTTTTGAAATAAAGTGGCTTCTGGTATTCAAAAACAGCGATTTAGGCTTCACCAACTCCACCTCAAATCATCTATATTTGCCCACCAACTATAACATTATGGCTAAAACAGATCTGTACGAAGCGCCTGATTATTATCAATTAGATGAATTGTTAACCGAAGAACATAAGCTCATCCGTTCATCCGTGCGCGATTGGGTAAAGAAAGAATTAAGCCCCATTATTGAGGATTACGCCCAAAAAGCCGAGTTCCCCAATCAACTCATAAAAGGCCTTGCCGAGATAGGCGCCTTCGGCCCAACTATCCCTGTTGAATATGGTGGTGCAGGTTTGGATTATATGGCCTACGGCATTATTATGCAAGAAATTGAACGTGGTGACTCGGGTATCCGTTCTACCTCATCTGTTCAGGGTTCATTAGTGATGTATCCTATTTATGCTTATGGCTCCGAGGAACAGCGCAAAAAATATCTGCCCAAACTGGCATCTGGTGAAATGATAGGCTGTTTCGGTCTTACAGAACCTGATCATGGCTCAAATCCGGGCGGTATGACTACCAATATCAAAGATGCCGGGGATCACTATATTTTAAATGGTGCCAAAATGTGGATCTCCAATGCCCCATTCGCTGATATTGCCGTTGTTTGGGCTAAAGACGAGAGCGGCAAGGTTCGCGGAGTGATTGTAGAACGCGGCATGGAAGGGTTTACCACTCCAACTACCCATAATAAATGGTCGCTAAGAGCATCAGCTACAGGCGAGCTGGTTTTTGACCATGTGAAAATTCCTAAGGAAAACGTGTTACCAAATGTGGCTGGCTTAAAAGGTCCGCTGGGTTGCCTTAACCAGGCCCGTTACGGTATTGCCTGGGGAGCGCTTGGCGCGGCTATGGATTGTTATGATACAGCCCTGCGCTATTCTAAAGAACGTGTGCAATTTGGCCGACCTATCGCCGGCTTCCAACTACAACAAAAGAAACTGGCCGAAATGATCACAGAGATCACCAAGGCTCAGTTATTGGTTTGGCGTTTGGGGGTACTCAAAAACGAAGGTCGGGCAACTCCTGCTCAAATATCCATGGCCAAACGTAACAGCGTAGAAACCGCCATTAACATAGCCCGCGAAGCCCGCCAGATATTAGGTGGCATGGGCATAACCGGTGAGTATTCTATCATGAGACACATGATGAACCTGGAATCAGTGATCACTTACGAAGGTACCCACGATATTCACCTGCTGATAACCGGTATGGATATTACCGGGGAAGATGCGTTTAAATAAATATTGTCAGAATCAGAATTTTCAGAATTTAGGAATTAACAGAATTGACTGGTTATTATTCTGAAAATTCTGATTCAGACAGTTTCCTTTAAAAATTCCCCGTACCATTTTCCCGACTCCTTAACAATACGTTGTTGGGTATTATGATCAACATAGATGAGCCCGAAACGGGGATGATAGCCTTCGGCCCATTCAAAATTGTCGGTCAGTGTCCAGATAAAATAGCCGTTTACTTTGCAGCCTTCATTTTTTGCCTGGAGTACCTGGCGTATATAGTTTTGCAGATAGCGCAGACGCTGCGGGTCATCTACTTTACCTTCATTTACCATATCCGGGAAAGCGGCGCCGTTTTCGGTAATGATAATACTTTTGATACCGGGGTAAGCATCAAACTTTTTAATCATATGATAGATAGACGGTGGAAAAACTTCCCAGCGCATAGCGGTAAGCTCATCAACTTTCCGATCTTCTGCCTTTATCATTTTGGCGTTGATATAAGGCGTAAAAAACGAATATTTAACAACCTCGCGGGTATAGTTCTGGATGCCTATAAAGTCGAAATCAAAATGCATGTTATCCTCATCGCCTGGCAGAATATATTTTTGGATACTCTTCAGTACCGGTAATTCCTTAACAGGATAGCCCATACCTAAAATAGGTTCAATAAACAACCGGTTGATCAGCGCGTCTGCTCTTACTGCGGCGGCTACATCCTTTGGTTTATCGCTGGCGGGGGTAATTTGCGAGCAGGAAAAGGTGGTGCCTATCTGCGCTTCGGGCAGTAACTGGCGTAATATCCTTGCTCCAGCGGTAATACTAAGCACCACGTGGTGTATAGCCGGGATAAAATTCCTGATGCCGCTGCGGCCCGGAGCATGTATGCCGAAAAAATATCCCGCGCCTGTAAAAACAACTGGTTCATTCATCACCATCCAGTGTTTTACCCGGTCGCCAAAGCTTTGGACGCACAGGTTTGTAAACTCGCTGAACCAGCTGATAACCTCCCTATTTGTCCACCCGCCTTTTTGTTCCAGTATCTGTGGCAGATCCCAATGGTAAATAGTAACCCAGGGCTCTACTCCTTTTTTGATGCAATAATCAATAACCCGGTTATAATAATCAATACCGGCCTGGTTTATCTCGCCTGTGCCGTTGGGTAAAAGGCGCGACCAGGATATCGAAAACCGGAAGTTGGGGATATTGAGCTGTTTGATGAGATCGATATCTTCCTCGTACCGATTATAAAAATCGCAGGCGGTACGAGCGTGGTCGGCATTAAGTATCTTGCCTTTTTTTGTGGTAAAAGCATCCCATACCGATTCGCCCTTGCCATCGGCATCGTGCGAGCCTTCTATCTGAAATGCGGCAGTTGAAACGCCCCAAATAAAGTCGGGGCCAAAGAGTTGTCGGCGGAGTGGTGTATCCAGATCAGTTAGTTCCATTAAATTGAGCTACGCAAAGCCCAAAATTGCGATTATTTTATGAAAGAAAAGCTTAACGGACAATTTAGTGGATAAAAGATGATCTCATGCTTTTGCGGATCATCCATTCACGAACACTGCTGACCAATCTTGAAAAAACCGTGATGAATTTCATAACTATGCTTTTTAATATATAACTAAAGTTAAGCTACAGGTATAACCTAATTGTAACAGTTATATTATCATATTATTAAACCGCGATGAATTGCGGTTAATTGAAAAGTACGTTTTACTTAAAGTTAGTAAATTATTGTGAAACAGGTAGTTATTTTAAAGAATAAGTTTTGCAAATCTTCTGTTGTAAAGTTAATCGGAAAAAATAGATAAAAGACCTATTTTGAGTTTTGTCATTTATGCCTGATACTTGTTCTATTATTCACTTATCTCCTCATGAAAGCACACTTTATTAAACTGTTCAATTATAACCGCTTTGCTAATGATCTGATACTGAAAGCAATTATTGACAGGCAAGTGCCCCAAAAAGCATTACAACTGTTTGCACACCTGCTAACAGCCGAGCAGGTTTGGTTTGATCGTTGCCACAACTTACCACCCAAATATGCTATTGCATGGTTTGATTATACTATTGAAGAGTGCGTACAGCTGGTTCCGAAATGTCATGACCAATGGATAATCTATTTAAACCAACTAACCGATGCCGATCTTAACAAAACAATTAAATATCAGAATTTTAGAGGTGATAATTGGGAAGATTCGCTGGCGGATATATTAACACACGTAATTAATCATGGTACGCATACCAGGGCACAGGTGGGCCAGCAGTTGAAATTTGCGGGTGCAGAAAGTTTACCTATTACTGACTATACCTATTATTTAAGATCGGTAGTTAACAAAATTTAACCCGTTTATTTGCCATATTTGCCAGTATATACTTCCATTGAAAAAGTCCTATGAAAAAATTTAGTTTGATTACTTTAACAGCCTTGGCTTTGTGGGGTTGCGGAGACGGTAAAAAACAGGAAAAATTACTGCTGGATAGCGTTATAGCTACACATGATAAGGTTATGGCCAGCGACGAGCAGCTGATGAAAAATAAAATGATCCTGGATAGTATCATCAAAAATGCACCAACTACAGTAAATATCGACTCAGCCAAAGCTTATTTAAAACTGGTTGATGATGCGGATGACGCTATGAGCGATTGGATGCACAAATTTGATGCAGAAAATAAAGGTAAATCCCACCAGGAGATCATCGATTATCTGACCGATCAAAAAAAGAAGATCACCATTATTGATTCGCAAATAAACATGGCCGTTACCAGTTCAAATAAATACCTGAATACAACCACTAAAAAATGAAAAATATCGTCTGTGCATTTATTGTAATCGCGCTTTATAGCGCCTGTAAACAAGGTAGTACTAATAATACTGCTAAACTTCCTATTTTGGGCAATCGTGAACCGGTTACCAAAACGGTTGATGGCAAGCAGGTTACCGATACAACTTATTCAACCATCCCGGCATTTAAATTTGTGAACCAGTATGCCGATACTATAAGCGATAAAAGTTTGGACGGCAAAATATATGTAGCCGATTTCTTTTTTACCACCTGTCCTTCTATCTGCCCGGTAATGCACCGCAATATGCTCAACGTGTACAAAGAGTTTAAGGCCGATGATAATTTCAGGATCATATCCCATACCATCGACCCTAAATATGATACTGTGCCAGTGTTAAAAAAATATGCCGATAAAATGGGCATCAGCGGCAATACCTGGTGGCTTTTACACGGTACTAAAGAAGAAACTTACCAGATAGCTAAAAATTACCTGGTATCGGTACAGGAAAAAAACCCACAGGGCGAATATATACATGATGGTTACTTTGTTTTAGTTGATAAGCAAAAACGCCTTCGTGGTACCTATGATGGTACCGATCCCGCACAGGTGACCAAATTAATTGCCGATATTAAAACACTAAAAACCGAACCTGACCAGGTTAACGCTAAATGAAATTAGCATTTTTTACGGGCATAGTCCTATTATTTATTATGGCAGTGGTGGCCTCGTGCCAGAGTGAGGATCAGGTTGAATTTAGCCGCTATTACTCTGGCGGCAGCGTTATATATTTGGCGCATTGCCAAAACTGCCATGGCGAAAAAGGCGAAGGTTTGCAGGCGCTGATCCCACCACTTACCGATTCTGTGTTTCTGAAAACTAATCGTTCATCATTAGCTTGTTATCTAAAAAATGGCCTTAAAGGAAAATTAACAGTAGCTGGTCGTGAGTTTGAAGGTGAAATGCCTGCTGCAGCCGATCTGTCGCCCATTGAGGTAGCCAAGGTATTAACCTATATAACCAACTCCTTTGGTAATAAGTCAGGTTTGATTAATCTGCAACAGATTGAGGCTGATTTAAAAAATTGTAAGTAAATCACTTAGCAGTCGCTCGGCAGGAGCCGAGCGACTGCGGGACAATAAAGGGTGCCATGCTGAGCTCCGTCGAAGCATGGTGGGTGGGCCTCTGCGCTCTACCCTTCGACGGGGCTCAGGGTGACACCCCTCTTTTTATTACTGCGTTTTACTAATAAATTGCACGTTGGTTTTACTGTCAGATCTCAGCACGCTTTGCTGCCTGAACTTACTGATGTACAACTGAGCTATGCTATCCAGCGCGGCATTACGCTGCTTGCTTGGTTTTCCAAAAAAAGTAGCCACTTTAGTAGGTTCGGTTATGGTTACTTTTGTTTTGGTATCCTTCCAGCGCCCATCGGCGTTCCATTCGGTATACCCTTCCGGAAAAAAATGACTGATCACACTGTCGCTAAAAGCTTTCCATCGTTGTTCGCTAACCTGTCCTCCATCGGGGATATCCCTTCCAAAAAACAGATCGCTCCGCTGATAAGTAGCACAAGAAGCCAAACTAAGGCAAAAGAAAAGAGGTAAAATTCGGTAGGTATTCTTTTTCATAGGTGTAAAAGGTTTTGGTATACATCAAAAATAATAAAAAAATAAAATTTAACTATTGTTTATGGGGTTTAATTAAAGATTACAAGAAAGCCCCACCCAGTCCTTTCTTTTGGAGAGGGCTTTAGGCATTTTTTTAAAGTCTCCTACTTTGGGGGAGATTTAGAGGGCGCCCCTTCCCCAAAAAATCCGTACCTTTACCCCTGCAAAACGTTCTATCGCTGTCCCGATTTATCGGGACGGAGGAAAGTCCGGGCAACACAGAGCATCCTGCTTCCTAACGGGAAGGCGCCGGCAGCCGGCGACAGCAAGTGCAACAGAAAACAAACCGCCACGTCCCGATAGCTATCGGGATTGGGTAAGGGTGAAACCGTGAGGTAAGAGCTCACGACGTTTCCGGGTGACCGGAAATGATGGTAAACCTCAGGAGTTGAAAAACCAAATAGGTCCCGGAAGTGGAGTTGCTCGCTTCCGCAATGCCTTCGGGCACTACTCCGGGATGGGTAGGTTGTTTAAACCTGTCAGCAATGGCAGGGCCAGATAAATGATAGAAATTGCTTTTTAAGCAATACAGAACCCGGCTTACAGATTTGCTGCTGAATTATATAACCCTTTCCTGCAAACAGGAAGGGGTTATTTTTGTTACAAGCTCAAGTGTTTATTTTTCTATACAAAATCTTATATATTAGCAAGCTAAATAAAGTCCCAGGTACTGAGTTCTAAGTCTGATGTCTATTCGAAAATAATCTTCAATTGATGACTTAATACTTAAGACTTCGGACTTAAAAAACTACCTGATTTACATTTAATAAAAGATATGGCTAAAATTTTAATCATTGATGATGAGCGGGCGATCCGCAATACGCTACGCGAGATATTGGAATATGAGGATTATGATGTTGAAGACGTTGACAATGGCGTTGACGGACTGCAACTGATTGAAAAAAATGATTACGACCTGGTACTGTGCGACATCAAAATGAATCGCATGGATGGCATGGAGGTACTTACCGAGGGTTTGGCCATAAAACCCGATCTGCCTTTTATCATGATATCTGGTCATGGCACAGTTGAAACAGCTATAGAAGCCAGCAAAAAGGGCGCGTTTGATTTTATATCAAAACCACCAGATCTTAACCGCCTGCTGATCACCGTACGTAACGCCCTTGACCGAGGAAGCCTGGTTGTTGAAGCCAAGGTATTAAAACGCAAGGTTTCAAAAGTTCGCGAAATTCTGGGTAACTCCCAGGCTATTGTTAAAATAAAAGAAACTATTGACCGTGTAGCCCCTACCGATGCCCGTGTTTTGATCACCGGTGCAAATGGTAGCGGTAAAGAATTGGTGGCTCGTTGGCTGCATGAAAAATCTAATCGTTCCTCCTCTTCTCTTATTGAAGTCAATTGCGCGGCTATTCCGTCAGAGTTGATTGAAAGTGAGCTTTTTGGTCACGAGAAGGGTTCATTTACCTCGGCTATTAAACAGCGTATCGGTAAATTTGAATCGGCCAGCGGCGGTACGCTTTTCCTGGATGAGATTGGCGATATGAGTCAATCGGCCCAAGCCAAGGTTTTACGTGCCTTGCAGGAAAATAAGATCACCCGTGTAGGCGGCGAAAAAGAAATAGATGTTGATGTGCGGGTAGTTGCGGCTACTAACAAGGATCTGCTTAAAGAAATAGAGGCAGGCAATTTCAGGATGGACCTTTACCACCGACTGAGCGTAATATTGATACACGTGCCGCCGCTGGTTGAGCGTAAGGATGATATCACCCTGCTTACTCAAAGCTTCCTGGATGAGATCTGTAATGAGTATGGCATGCCGGTTAAAAAAATATCAGATGCCGCCCTCGAAGCCCTGAAAGCATTGCCATGGACGGGAAATATCCGCGAGCTCAGGAACATGGTTGAACGCCTCATCATCCTGAGCGACAAAACTATTACCGATAATGATGTGAAGGCATTTGCCAATCCTTCGGCTCCTGCAGTGGCAGGCGGCGAAGGCAATGGTATGGCCCAAACAGATTTTGATCAGTTCAATAACTTCCAGGAATACAAGGATTTTGCCGAGCGGGAATACATCAAATTTAAATTGGAAAAAAATAACTGGAACGTATCCAAAACAGCCGATGATATTGATATACAGCGTAGCCACCTGTATAGTAAGATCGAAAAATTCGGTTTGAAAAGAGGCGAATAATAAACTTATATAAATATTTTAAAAAGTGATTGAACTTAACACTCAATCACTTTTTTTATTGGGTTAAATTTTTTACAATTGTAATAAACCCAATCACGTTATGAGAAACACATTTTTACTATCGTTTTGTATTTTAGCCATCGCTGGCTGTACACAAAAACCTACCGAAACGGAAAAAGCTGCTGCCTCTCCTTTAACCGGTACCTGGCATTTAGTATCGAGCAAAAGCATTACCAAAGGCGATACTGCGGTAACAACCCCTCCCCAAGATCAGGAAATGGTCAAAATATTTAACGGAACTGATTTTGCGTTCTTTACCCATGACTTAAAAAATGGAAAGGTTGATAAACCAGTTTTTAGCGCTGGCAGCGGTACCTATACCTTGCAAGGTAATAACTATGCAGAGCATTTGGCTTACTGCAATGCCCGCGAATGGGAAAACCGCGATTTTAAATTTACCGTAGAATTTAAACATGATACCCTGATCCAAAAAGGCATTGAAAAAATTGACAGCCTTAAAATTGATCACGAGATCATTGAAACCTATGTAAAACTGCGATAAACGATATAAGCAGATTACAAAACGTAATAGTTTTACGCGCAATTTTCGTGTTTTTGTAATGAATAACGGCCCGGTTTTTTCAATAGAAAGAAGAATCGGGCTGTTTTGTTAAGGATAAAATAACACAAAAAGGTAAGTGGAGGATTTGATCAGAAACTGATTATCTTTGCAGTGCCCCCATATGAACGTACCATCCCCAAAAACAGCAAAAATGCTTTTGTCCTGTAAACTCACTGTTGTTATATCAATCACCGTATTATTTTTTAATAACTGCCGGACAGAAAAGCTTAAACCTACCACCGACAGTCCGAAAACGCCCGATGGTACCATAATATCAAAAGATACAACAACTGATGGTTCTCTCATTCCTCATAGCGTGGCATTAAAAAATATGTTCGGTATCAATGCCTATGAATGGAACTTTTTGCAGGATCCGGCAAACCCTAATTTGAAAAGTCATATTTATGAGGCTAATATGGCTGTAATCAAGTCTTTTAGTGCAGTAAGGCATTATATGAACTGGAATAAGCTGGAAAACACCAAAGGCGATTACACTTACAATCCTACTAATAATGGCAGCTGGGATTATGATTTGATATACACCCGTTGCAAGCAAGACGGCATTTTGGTTTTGGCCGATCTGAAAAATTGCCCAACCTGGCTGGAAAGCACCTACCCTGCTAATTTGCAGGATAATGAAAATGTGCCTGCACCTTATGGAATTAATAAAAGTGATCCCGCAACCTATGCCGACCAGGCACGTACTGCTTTTCAGTTTGCCGCAAGGTATGGCTATAACGGCAATGTAAATAAAGCCCTGGTTAAGGTTGATAGTCGCCCGAGGTGGGCTAATGATCCACTTAATGTGGTTAAGATAGGCATGGGGCTCATCAAATATATTGAATGTGATAACGAGCGCGATAAGTGGTGGAAAAGTGACGCTACTCAGCAAACTCCGGAGGAATACGCCGCAAATATGTCGGCATTTTATGATGGTGATAAAGGCCGGTTAGGCAATAACGCCGGCGTAAAAACCGCTGACCCTACTATGCAGGTTGTGATGGGTGGTTTAGCTACCTGCGATGTAAACTGGGTTAAACGGATGGTAGAGTGGTGCCGGAAAAATCGGGGTTATAAAGCTGATGGCACTATAAACCTGTGTTTTGATGTGATCAACTTCCATTTTTATAATAATAATGGCAATATACTTACCCATGCCAGGGCAACTACGGGCGTAGCTCCTGAGCTATCTATGGCCGGTCAAATTGCCGATTTATTTGTGCAGTATGCCAACACATTACCTCAAAAACCCGAGGTTTGGGTAACAGAAACGGGTTATGATATAAATCAGGGTAGTTATCAGAAGGCTATAGCTATTGGCGATAAATCAGTTCTTTCAACGCAAGCCGATTGGATACTAAGAACCTCTCTTTTGTATATCAGGCATGGCATCAAAAAAACGTTCTACTATCAATTGCTGGATGATACTCCCGATGTTGATGTTCAGTATGCTACTTCTGGTTTGGCCACGGATGCTAAGCCGAGACCTGCGACCGATTATATTCTGCAAACCAATGCACTGATGGGGAATTATGCCTACCAAAGCACTATCAATGCCGATCCAATAGTTGATAAATATGTTTCGGGTGGTAAAGTAATGTACGTTTTAATGATCCCAGATCAAAAAGGCCGTACTGCGAATTATACGCTCAATTTAGGGTTTTTGGCCGCTAAAGCCAATATTTATACCTTAAAGGCAGGTGCAAATGTGGCTGTTAAAACCCAGGTTTCCACAACGCTTGGTAAGGTAACGGTGAAGGTTTCAGAAACCCCGGTGTTTGTAGAAGCCGCTAATTAAAACAGTATATCAAAATCTCATCTTAAAAAGCTATTTTTGCGGTTCAATGGAGCACATTCGTAATTTTTGTATCATCGCACATATCGACCACGGTAAAAGTACACTTGCCGATAGGTTATTAGAATATACCAACACTATTACCCAACGCGAATCGCAGGCACAATTGCTTGACGATATGGACCTGGAACGCGAACGGGGTATCACCATAAAAAGCCATGCCATACAAATGGATTATGTGCTTGACGGGCAGAAATATACCCTGAACCTGATAGACACCCCGGGCCACGTGGATTTCTCCTACGAGGTTTCCCGCTCTATAGCTGCCTGCGAGGGCGCATTGCTTATCGTTGACGCGGCACAAGGTATACAGGCGCAAACCATATCAAACCTTTACCTGGCATTAGAAAACGATCTGGAGATAATCCCAGTGCTGAATAAAATGGATCTTCCCGGTGCAATGCCCGAGGAGGTAAAAGACCAGATAGTTGATTTGATTGGTTGCAAACGTGAGGATATTCTGGCCGCATCTGGTAAAACAGGTATGGGCGTACATGATATTTTACGTGCCATTGTGGAGCGTGTACCGGCACCGGTGGGCGATCCTGAAGCACCTTTACAGGCTTTGATATTTGATTCGGTGTTCAACTCTTTCCGTGGTATCATTGCTTATTTTAAAGTAGTGAACGGCGAGATCCGTAAAGGTGATAAAGTAAAATTTGTCGCGACAGAAAAGCAATATCTGGCTGATGAGGTAGGTACGCTGAAGCTTCGTCCGCTTGCTAAAGATGTGATCAAAACCGGCGATGTAGGCTACATTATATCTGGTATTAAAGAAGCCCGCGAGGTTAAGGTTGGTGACACCATAACCCGGGTTGACCGTCCTTGCGAAGTAGGTATTCAGGGTTTTGAAGAAGTAAAACCAATGGTATTTGCCGGTATTTACCCGGTTGATACCGAGGACTACGAAGAGCTGCGCGAATCGATGGCTAAACTGCAACTGAACGATGCATCACTGGTTTTTGAACCGGAATCATCTGCGGCATTAGGCTTTGGTTTCCGTTGCGGTTTCCTGGGGATGCTGCACATGGAGATCATACAGGAGCGTTTGGAGCGTGAGTTTAACATGACGGTGATCACCACCGTTCCCAACGTATCGTATCTTGCTTATACTACCAAAGGTGATGAGATTGTAGTTAATAACCCATCAGATCTTCCTGATCCAAGTAAGATTGATCACGTGGAAGAACCTTATATTAAAGCAACCATCATTACCAAATCTGAATTTGTGGGGCCGGTCATGTCGCTTTGTATCCAAAAACGTGGTAGTATTGTTAATCAGTCGTACTTAACGTCAGATCGTGTTGAGCTCATATTTGAAATGCCGATGGGCGAAATTGTTTTTGACTTTTATGATAAGCTGAAAACTATTTCCAAAGGTTATGCTTCGTTTGATTACCACCAGATCGGTTACCGCCAGTCGGATTTGGTTCGTCTGGATATCCGTTTAAATTCTGAGCCTGTGGATGCTTTATCATCCCTGATATTCAGAGGCAATTCTTATGATTTTGGTAAAAGGATCTGCGAAAAGTTAAAAGAACTTTTACCTCGCCAGCAATTCGAGATCATTATACAAGCATCAATTGGTGCTAAGATCATAGCACGCGAAACGGTGAAGGCCTTACGTAAGGACGTTACCGCCAAATGTTACGGTGGTGATATATCCCGTAAGCGTAAACTGTTAGAGAAACAAAAACAAGGTAAAAAACGCATGCGCCAGGTTGGTAACGTAGAGATACCACAATCGGCATTTATGGCTGTTTTGAAATTGGATTAATATAGAATCAAGAGATAAGAATCAGGAGGCAAGACAAAAGAGCTTCTCTTGATTTATGCTACTCTTGATTCTTGGCTCTTACTTCTTGATTCTTATTTATTTTATGCAACTATTAGACGGAAAATACGTATCGGAAAAATTGAAGGTTGAAATAGCCGAAGAAGCGGCTAAAATATTACAGCGCACCGGCAGGCAGCCTCATTTGGTGGCTGTATTGGTTGGTCATGACGGTGGCAGCGAAACTTACGTGGCCAGCAAAATGAAAAACTGCGAAAAGGTTGGTTTTAAATCAACCCTGGTACGTTATGAGGATGATGTGACCGAAGAAGAATTGTTGAAGAAAGTGGAGGAATTAAATGCTGATGCAGACATCGACGGTATCATTGTACAACTTCCCCTACCCAAACATATCGACCCGGAAAAAGTAACCGAGCGTATTGATCACCGTAAAGATGTAGATGGCTTTCACCCGGTAAACCTGGGCCGTATGCAGCGTAACCTGCCATCATTTATACCCGCTACTCCTTATGGTATCACCCTGATGCTTAAAGAGTATGGCATTGATACTGTAGGCAAACATTGTGTGGTAGTGGGTCGCAGTAATATCGTGGGCTCCCCCATGAGTATTTTGATGGCTCGTAATACTACTCCGGGCAATTGCACAGTTACTATATGCCACAGCCGTACTCCTGATATTAAAAGCATTACCTTACAAGCCGATATTTTGATCGTGGCCATAGGCAAAAAGAATTTCATTACTGCCGATATGGTAAAAGATGGTGTTGTTGTGGTTGACGTGGGTATGAACCGCGAAACCTCTGCCCTAACCAAATCAGGCTATAAACTATACGGCGATGTTGACTTTGAGAACGTTGCTCCAAAATCATCCTGGATAACCCCGGTACCGGGCGGTGTTGGCTTAATGACCATCATTGGTTTACTTAAAAACACCCTGGCTTCCGCTAATAAAGAGGTTTATCAATAGGTTGGTTGATTAAGTGAGTAGTTGATTCTGTTGGATTAAGTTAGAACCATTTAACTCAATCAACTACTCACTTAATCCAACGCTCACCTTACTTACTTAGTATTTTCATTTCGGCAAGATCAACTTGCATAGCTTGCCGGCGGATAGCTTCCTCACTGAATTTTTTCTCCTTCCGGATGCGATAAAGCTCCTTGCGTTGTTGTTGGTAAATATCTTTCAACGCCTTCCGATAAACATCTCTTTGTGTTTGATGGGTATCTCCATGTTCTAATGATCCAAGGCGTGCCGCTGCGTGTTCCGCGTTATTTTGCAGTTCGGTTTTTAATACTTGTAGTAAGTGGTTGTGTTCAATTTCATCTAAATAATGTTCATCAAGTCTTTTCAGGGCCACTTCTGTAAGCCTGATCTTGATGGTCATTTCCTGCTGATCTTCGGGTACCACCTGATCAATGTCTTTTATCTTCATCAATTTAATGAGGATAGGTAGTGTAAATCCCTGAAATACCAACGTTACCAATATCACCACGAAGGTGATAAAAATAATAAGGTTTCGATGCGGAAACGCCTGCCCGGTATGGGTTATTAAAGGCAATGAGAGCGCTGCTGCCAGCGAAACTACGCCACGCATACCCGCCCAACCAACAATAAACGGATTTTTCCAACCGGGATTTGGTTCTGTAGTGCGGATACTTTTAAAGAGCCAGCGAGGGACAAAAGTGCCGGGATATATCCAGATCAACCTGATCAGGATAACTATTCCACTGATGATCAGTCCGTATTTCCATGCTTCTGCCAATGAATAGCCCTCCAACCCTTTCATGATCACCGGTAACTCTAACCCGATCAAAATAAAAACAAGACCATTGAGGATAATAACTACCGTTGCCCAAACATTAATCGCTTGTAATCGGCTTTGCCCATCGGTAAATATTTCATGCGATCGGTAGGATAAGAATAACCCTCCGCTTACTACAGCCATCACACCCGAATAATGAAATTGCTCGGCTGCCAGGTACATAAAATAGGGAGATATGAGCGTTAATGCCGAATCAATACTTGCCGTGGTAGGTAAAAAACGATGTATGGCATACATTACATGAGCCACCACCACTCCTATCACTATGCCCATCAAGGTAACCACAAAAAACTCTGTAGTGGCTTCATGCAGGGAAAATTTGCCTGTTAGCACAGCGGCCAAAGCAAAACGCAGTACAATTAAACTGGAGGCATCGTTAATCAGGCTCTCACCTTCTAAAATAGTGATTATTCTTTTGGGGATCTTAACATTTTTTAAAACCGAAGTGGCCGCTACCGCATCTGGTGGGGATATAATGCCACCCAATAAAAAGCCCATAGGCAAGGTAAAGCCGGGTATAACCGCCGTGGCGAAAAAAGCGATAATAGTTGACGTAAAAATAACCAGCCCAAATGCCAGTAAACTTATCGGTCGTTTCCATTTCCAGAAATCATTCCATGAGGTGTACCAGGCTGCTTCATAAAGTAATGGTGGTAAAAATATCAGGAATATGAGATCGGGGTCGATAGCTATTATCGGCATACCAGGGATATAACCGATAACCAGGCCAGCCAGAACCAAAAATATAGGATATGCGATGTTTAACTTTTTGGCCAGCATGATGAGCATGAAGGCGGCAAAAAGCAAGATCAGAAATTGCAGCAGGGAATAATGCATGGCTAAAGATAAAAATCAATCGTAGTTTATGAAAGTTTGATCAGTTTCACTTTCCACTTAACCGTTCCCAAAAAGATTTTATGCCTATATAAATACCGTCTGCTCTCATTTCAACGGGATATGTGGCTACAAAATCATTTTGGCCCTCTCCACCTTTGCCGGTTTCAAGATTGTAGGTATACCGGTGATACGGGCAAACAATTTTACCTTTCACGCATAACCCCTCGCTCAGATCGGCTCCGGCATGAGGGCAAACGGCCGACAGGGCATACAAACTACCCTCAAAGCCAACTATGCAAATGCTTTTGCGGCCAATTTTAGTTTTGGTAATAAATGGCGCTGATGTATAGGCCATATTGATCTTATGCCACTTCATAAAAAAGTAAAAGCCGAAGATAAATATAATATCAAAAATCGATCTTCAGATTCATTACCGATGGGTTTTTGATTACCTCGTCCATACTTGTAACCAGCGTTACGCTGCGTCTGTCGGCAGAGAGTACGGCTTTAGAATTATTTAATTTTTTAACAGGTTTGGCAAATTTCAGGATCACCTTATAAGGCATATCTATCAACATGGCTTTGGCCATCATAAATGTAGATTGGGTTTTCTTTAAAAAGGCGTTGAATTTGGCCTTGTCGATTATGCGGTAAAATTTATGCGGGGTGATATCATACGAATAATAATCCTGACCGGCTACCATTTGGCGGGCATCAAAACTTTTGCTGGCTTTATCGGCGCTTGTAAATGCATTGATACGGCTGTTCAGGGCTATTTTTGAAAGATTTTGAAGATAATACTGTAAGTCGGCAGCGTTTTTGGCTACATGCGTGATATTCACTTTCATGATGCTCTTTTTGAGGTTCATGTTAATGGAAAGGTCGCTGGTTTTAGCCATATTACTTTCCTCGATGCTCATTTTCTGCTGAGTACTGTCGGGCATCGCGCTGTAAAAATTCAGTGTGGTGTCCTTAACCAAACTAAACTGCGGCGTTTCCTTTACCGAATCAGACATCAGGTTCACCAATACGGATACAGCTTTGCTCATATCAAAGCCATATACCACATTACAGCTGCCATCGGCTTTAAAATCGTATTGCTCTTCAATATCTACACAGGAGCTTAAACATAAAATGGCCAGAAAAATTAGGGGTAGGTAGAATTTTTTCATCGGCTTATGGTTTTAGGTTTACGAGGATTTCATATCAGTTAAGTTAAATCCAGGTTAATTTAACCGGGTTGTTAAAACTGAAGTAATAATAAATATTATTAACCATAATAAAAAGAATAAATAGCTAAAACGTTTACGCTACGTTTACTATTCGCCCTTACGCTTTCGGTATAAAATAGATACCTTTGCAAAAATTATGGCACACCAGATTCCAGACGACGGCACGCTGCTTCCTTTAATGGAAGAATTCTACACGATACAGGGCGAAGGATACAACACAGGCAAAGCGGCTTATTTTATACGCCTTGGTGGTTGTGATGTAGGCTGTCATTGGTGTGATGTTAAAGAGAGTTGGGATGCTGAATTACATCCTTTAACCGCTGCCGATCAAATAGTGGCCAATGCGTCTGTGCATCCTTCAAAAGCTGTTGTGGTAACAGGTGGTGAGCCATTAATCTACAATTTAGATTATCTGACCGCCCAGCTGCATGACCGGGGCATTAAAACTTTTATTGAAACATCGGGCGCCTATCCGCTTTCGGGGGATTGGGATTGGATCTGCCTGTCACCCAAAAAATTCAAAGCACCTATGCCCCATGTGGCCGAAAACGCGCATGAACTAAAGGTGATCGTGTTTAACAAATCGGATTTTGAATGGGCCGAGTATCACGCCAAAATGGTATCGCCCGATTGCAAATTGTATCTACAGCCAGAATGGTCAAAATCAAAGGAAATGACTCCGCTTATAGTTGATTATGTGATGAATAACCCACAATGGGAAATATCATTGCAAACGCATAAGTATTTGAATATTCCTTAATATTTGTAACTTACGATAACATTTATCGTATCAAAACAGATGAAGATTGTAATCATCCTGATTTTATCAATTTTTCTTCCTGTTATTGCTTTGGCTCAGCAAAACCAATACACTACCACTAAAAAGGAAGCCATAAAGTATTTTGCCGAAGCCAACAAAAATCTCGATGAGCATTTATATGACGAAGCTATTGCCAGCCTTCAAAAGGCTATCAATGAAGATTCCAAATTTGTAGAAGCACATGCCCAGCTTGCAGATGTATTTCGATTGAGACATCTATACAAACAAGCCATTGATGAATATTTGAGGGTTATAACCATTAATCCCGATTTTAACCGTTCAGTTTATCTCAAAATCGGTGAGGCCGAAATAACGGAAGCAAAATACCCGCAGGCTCAGCAGCACCTGGAAAAATATTTAACCTATCCAGATATCACTCCTGCTAATAAGTTATATGCGCAAAAGCTTATTGCCGATGCTAAATTCAGTATCCAGGCGATGCAGCATCCGGTAGCGTTTAAGCCTGTGAATATAGGTCCCGAAATAAATACAGCCAATGATGAATACCTGCCTGTTGCCACCGCCGACGAAGCCTTATTGATATTTACCCGGAAGGTGAACAACAATGAAGATTTTTACAAAAGCGCCAATATTGACGGGAAATGGCAAACGGCCAGTTATCTGAGCGATCAGATCAATACAGCCCAGTATAACGAAGGCGCGCAGTCTATTTCCCAGGATGGTAAATACTTGTTTTTCACGGGATGTAACCGTCCCGATGGTTTGGGTAGATGTGATATTTATATTGCTCAAAAAAAAGGCGAGGATTGGGGTAAACCTGTTGACTTAAGTCCGCCGGTAAATACCTCCGGATGGGAATCACAGCCATCCATAAGCGCTGATGGGCGTACACTTTATTTTGTAAGCAACCGGGCAGGTGGTTATGGCGGATACGACATATGGAAGTCAACCCTGAACAGCAAAGGTTGGGGGCCTGCAGAAAATTTGGGGCCAAATATCAATACGGCTTATAATGAGCAATCGCCTTTTATCCATGCCGATGATAGTACGCTTTACTTTAGCTCCAATGGATGGCCGGGTTTGGGTAATAAAGATCTTTTTGTAAGCCGTTTGGGTAAAGATGGCAAATGGCAAAAGCCCGAAAACCTGGGCTACCCTATTAATTCCAACGGAGATGAAAATGGACTGACCTTAACCGCGAACGGTAACATCGCGTTTTTCGCTTCGGATAATCTAAATGGTTATGGCGGTTATGATATTTACACATTTGAGTTACCGGTAAATGTACGGCCACGCGTAGTAACCTATGTAAAAGGCAATGTACATGACGCTAAAAGCAATCATCCGCTGGAAGCCGCTATCGAGATCATTGATTTGCAAAGCAATCAACCGGTTTACCAGGATTATAGCAGTGATGACGAAGGTAGCTTTTTGGCTACCATTACTTCGGGTAAAAACTATGGTTTGAATATCTCGAAAAGCGGGTATATGTTCTATTCCGAGAATTTCTCGCTGGTGGGTTATAAAACCAGGAATCCGTTTAACATTTCTGTTTCATTGTCGCCTATAGATGTTGGCAATAAAGTGATCCTGAAGAACATATTCTTTGATACCAATAAATTCGATCTCGAATTGGAATCAAAAGCGGAGTTGGTGAAACTGATCGAATTTTTAACCGTAAATCCAACGGTACATATTGAAATATCAGGCCATACAGATGATGTAGGCCCGGATCAGATTAACCAGACTCTTTCCGAAAACCGGGCCAAATCTGTGTATCAGTATCTCATTACCAATGGCATTACTGCAAGTCGGCTAGTTTATAAAGGTTATGGTAAAACCCAGCCTATAGCGCCTAATGATACCGACGAAAATCGGGCAAAGAACCGCCGCACCGAGTTTAAAATTATTTCTAAATAAGAGGATAGTAATTGAACATAAAAAAAGCTTTTAGCAAATTACTAAAAGCTTTTTTATTTGTTCTTAGTTACCCATTTCTGATATGAATTTAATGCGCATTAATTGCACCTCTTCACGGGTATAATCATCGTTTCCTAATTCGCTTAACGCATCATCGATGGAGTCAACTTCGGCGGTGCGGAAGTAATCAAATACCTCTTCCTGCTTGTCCTCATCTATTACTTCATCAATATAATAGTTCAGGTTAAGTTTTGTGCCTGAGTTCACTATAGTTTCTACTTCTTTCAATATCTCTTCGTAGGTGAGCCCTTTGGAGGCCGCAATGTCATCCAGATTCAGGTGACGATCGATATTCTGGATAATAAATACTTTGAGTGCCGATTTATTAGCCGCGCTCTTAATCACCATATCAACCGGGCGATCGATATCGTTATCTTCTACATATTTTTGTATCAGATCAGTAAATGGTTTACCAAATTTCAGGGCTTTACCTGCTCCTACTCCTGAGATCTGTTTTAATTCTTCAGTAGTGATTGGATAATGCGTGCACATTTCCTCTAACGATGGATCCTGGAATATCACAAATGGAGGCAAGCCCTTTTGTTTAGCCAGCTTTTTACGCAAGTCTTTAAGCATTTGCAATAGCTGGGTATCCAATGCGCCACCGCCTTGTTTAGGGCCGTCAGCGTCATCGTCATCATCCGTAGCCTCCATCACCTTATTCAGGATAAAACGGATGCTGTGCGGGTTATCAATAAAGCTGTTACCGGTTTTGGTTAAGCGTAGCAAGCCATATTGATCAATATCTTTGGAAAGATAATTGTTTAACAAAGCTTGTCTCAGCAATGAGTTCCACAGGTTTTCACCTTGCTCCTTACCTGATCCATAATAGTCAAGAGTATCATGTTCATAGCTCTTTACCTGGGCGTTTTCAGTTCCCATCAATATGCTGATGATATGCTGATCATCAAACTTCTCCCCAATGTGTTTGATCAGGCTTAGCGCTTTATGCAAATGCTCCTCGCCATCAAAATGGTCTTTATGGCCGCAGCAGTTATCGCACATGTTATTACAGCCCGCTTCATTAAAGTTTTCTCCAAAATAATGCAGCAGTTGTTTACGACGGCATACAGAAGATTCGCAATAATCAATTACTTCTTTCAATATCTGGGTACCAATTTCACGTTCAGAAACCGGTTTATCCTTCATGAATTTCTGAAGCTTATCAATATCTTTTTCAGAATAAAAAGCCACACAAACACCTTCACCGCCGTCGCGACCAGCCCTGCCTGTTTCCTGATAATACCCCTCCATGCTTTTAGGCACATCATGATGTATCACATAACGAACATCCGGTTTGTCGATACCCATACCAAAAGCAATGGTGGCTACAATCACCTCCACATCTTCCATCAGGAATTTGTCTTGAGTATCGGCACGTACCTTGGGATCCAGGCCGGCGTGATATGGTAATGCCCTCACACCATTCAGATTGAGCGCTTCGGCAACCTCTTCAACCTTTTTACGGCTAAGGCAATAAATGATGCCCGATTTGCCCTGGTTTTGCTTTACAAACTTTACGATCTCTTTGATCACATTGCGTTTGGCACGAACTTCATAAAACAGGTTTGAACGGTTGAATGATGATTTATATACCGTTGCATTGTTCATCTGCAGGTTTTTCTGTATATCCTGCTGAACTTTTGGTGTAGCGGTAGCCGTTAAGGCAATGATGGGTATATTTTCGCCGATATTGCTGATCACCTGGCGTATCTTGCGGTATTCGGGTCTGAAGTCATGCCCCCACTCCGATATACAGTGGGCCTCGTCAACCGCTACAAATGATACATGATTAAGTTTTAAAAAGTCGATATTCTCCTGTTTTGTCAGTGACTCGGGAGCAACATATAAAAGTTTGGTTTTTCCGGCCAGCACGTCTTCTTTAACGCGGGCTATGTCTGATTTGGTAAGTGATGAGTTTAAGAAATGAGCTATGCTGTCTGAACCTCCAAAAGCTCTCAACTGATCTACCTGATTTTTCATCAGAGCTATCAGCGGTGAAATTACTATCGCAGTGCCGTCGCTCATTAATGCCGGCAACTGGTAACACATGGATTTGCCACCACCGGTAGGCATGATCACAAAGGTGTCATTACCCGCCAGTATGTTTGTTATAATCGCTTCCTGCTCCCCCTTAAAGTTGTCGAATCCGAAAAAATTCTGGAGATTATCAAATAGCGACTTCTTAGTTTCTATCATTGTTTAACGTGATCTTGAATTGTATTTAAAAGTTTAAAGTAACAAAATTTAATGAATAAACGATGGATTTACTATTTAATTTTATACAAATATGATTATTAAATGAAAAACAATTTGTTCATTTGGCGCATTTAAATTGCGGACAAATTCGCTATCCAATTATTTAGTTTTATTTAACCCATATTTAACAGATTATTGTACACTTTTGCGCTGGCTACGCAAAATAAAAACTCTTTTTACCACATGAATAAAAACAATTATGCGATCATCATGGCAGGCGGCATCGGGAGCCGTTTTTGGCCCATAAGCCGGTCATCGCATCCCAAACAATTTATAGATATCCTGGGCACGGGCAAAACCCTGATCCAAAATACATACGAACGTTTTCTGAAAGTATGCCCCAAAGAAAACATCTACGTGGTGACCAA
>Ga0209437_100179_pt1 | contig 134210 bp, 121 predicted proteins | sample AraplaL_Cvi_mTSA_FD_184266 | JGI IMG/M metagenome (GOLD analysis project Ga0209437, IMG submission 184266) | Arabidopsis root microbial communities from the University of North Carolina, USA - plate scrape CL_Cvi_mTSA (SPAdes) (version 2) | ecosystem: Host-associated > Plants > Roots >...
GTCGCCAGCAGCGCCGCCGCCCTCGTCAGTGATCGGGCTTATAGACCCTACCTCCGAACCAAGTCAACACTCATACTGTAAAAATTCTGACATTTTTGTAAGGGATTGATTTTAAACGGGGTTTTGTAAATGCCGTTGAAATCCGGGAGATTTTTTCGCGATTAGTCGCGATTTCAGGATTCATTTTACGCCGCCTGCCGGAATCGTCCAGATAGCCACTCCCAAAGGGCTGCTTGCGCCCTGTTGCAAGCATTGGATCCGCTCTCATTGCCAGCCGAACACCCAGGACCTAATAGACATCGAGAGATTGAAGGGAGCAGACACGGTGCCTCTCGATAAAAGGCGGCGCGCGCCGCGTCGAACCCGCAAACTCCAGCTTTCGCCCATAGACATATGTGGAGCCAGCCGGCGTGACATATAGAGTGCCTTCATTGCCGGAGCTGCCGGTCTCGCATGTGCTTGCCGATATTGGCGCCGCGCTCAGTGGAGAGCGGCGCGCGGTACTCTCCGCGCCGCCCGGCGCCGGCAAGACGACGCTGGTGCCGCTTTATCTCTTAGGGCAAGCCTGGCGCGGCGATGGCAGGATCATTCTTCTGGAACCACGGCGGCTGGCGGCAAGAGCCGCTGCTGCCCGCATGGCCTCGCTACTTGGCGAACAGGTCGGCGATACAGTCGGCTATCGCATGCGACTCGACAACCGCATCTCCTCCAAGACCCGTATTGAGGTGGTGACGGAGGGTGTCTTCGCGCGGATGATCCTCGACGATCCCGAACTGTCAGGCATCTCCACCGTCATCTTCGACGAATTCCACGAGCGCTCGCTGGATGCGGATTTCGGCCTGGCGCTGGCGCTCGACGTGCAATCGGCATTGCGCGACGATCTGCGCATCCTTGTTATGTCTGCAACGCTCGATGTGGAGCGCGTCGCAGCACTCCTCGACCATCCGCCTGTGATTGAAAGCATGGGCCGCAGCTTTCCGATCGATATCCGCCATCAGGATCGGCCAGCGGGAGAGCGGATCGAGGATACGGTGACGCGGGCGATCCTCAACGCGCATGCGAGCGAACAAGGTTCCATCCTCGCCTTCCTGCCCGGTCAGGCGGAAATCACCCGCACGGTGGAGCGGCTCGAAGGCCGGTTCGGGCCGGAGACGGTGATTGGGCCGCTCTACGGCAATCTCAGCCAAAAGGAGCAGGACGCGGCGATAAAGCCGGCCGCGCCGGGCACACGCAAGATCGTACTGGCGACCTCGATCGCCGAAACCTCCATCACCATCGATGGCGTGCGCATCGTCATCGACAGCGGATTACAGCGCCTACCTGTTTTCGAGGCTTCCACTGGCATCACGCGGCTGGAAACGGTGCGTGTGTCGCGTGCTTCGGCCGATCAGCGCGCCGGCCGTGCCGGGCGAACCGAGCCGGGCATTGCCATCCGGCTCTGGCATCCGGGGCAGACCGCGGCGCTTCCGGCCTTTACGCCGCCGCAAATCCTTTCCAGCCACCTTTCAGGCCTAGCGCTCGATCTCGCCCATTGGGGCGTGCAGGATCCGGCAACGCTTGCCTTCGTCGATCAGCCGCCTGCGACCACGCTCGCCGAGGCGCGGGCCTTGCTGCGGCAGCTGGGAGCGCTCGATGCGGAAAACGGGCTGACGGCGCGCGGCCGGCTGATGCGCGAGCTCGCCCTACCTCCGCGACTGGCGGCCATGGTGATTTCCGCTGGCGAATTCGGCCAGGCGCGGGAGGCGGCGCTGCTTGCTGTGCTGCTGACGGAACAAGGGCTTGGCGGCCAGAGCATCGATCTGGAAGATCGTTTGCGGCGCTTCAAGACGGAGAAGGGCGAGCGGGCCGAGGCGGCGCGGCGGCTGGCCGGGCGCCTTGCTCAGGCTGCCGGCGGCAATGGCGGCTTTGCCGCTTCTACTCCTCCGCTTGCCGGCACGCTGCTGCTGCATGCCTTTCCCGATCGGATCGCGCTGCAGCGCGGCGGGCGAGGACGTTTCGTCATGGCCAATGGGCGCGGCGCGGAGCTGCCGGAAACCGAGCGGCTTGCCGGCGCGCAGATGCTTGTCATTGCCGACTTGACCGGACGTGCGGCGCAGGCGCGCATACTGGCGGCGGCGGAGATTTCCCGCGCCGATGTCGAAGAGCATTTGCCGGGCGAGATCCGCACCGAAGATCAAAGCTTTTTCGATAGAGCGAGCCGACAGGTGCGGGCGCGGCGGGCGACAAGGCTCGGCGCCATCATCTTCGAGGAAACGCCCCTGCCCCGCCCCTCCGGTGAACAGGCGGCGAAAGCGCTGACCGAAGGTATTCGCGAACTCGGCATTGACGTCCTGCCTTTCTCCAAGGAAGCGATGCAGCTGCGGGACAGGATCGGCTTCTTATACAGGACGATCGGCGAGCCCTGGCCCGATATGAGCGAGGAGGCGCTACTCGCGAGGCTCGATGAATGGTTCACTCCGTTTCAAAGCGATGCGCGCGGCCTCTCCGATATTTCGGCCGGCGGACTTTCCAATGGGCTGATGTCGCTGGTGCCGCATGAGTTGCAGCGCGATCTCTCCCGGATGGCGCCGACGCATTTCGAGGCACCCACCGGCCAGCGCCATCCCATACAATATGACGGCGAAGAGCCGCTGTTGACCATTCGCGTGCAGGAGCTGTTCGGGCTGAAACAGCATCCGGCCATCGGCGGCGGCAGATTGCCGCTGGTGCTGGAATTGACATCGCCCGCACATCGCCCGATCCAGACGACGCGCGACCTGCCGGGCTTCTGGGCCGGATCCTGGAAGGATGTGCGCGCAGACATGCGCGGCCGCTACCCGAGGCATCCCTGGCCGGAAGATCCGGCCGAGGCCTTGCCGACAACACGCGCCAAGCCGAGAGGGACCTGATGATGGCACGCTTCTTCCGGGGACTGGAAAAACTCTCCGAAGCCGAAATGAAGGCGCAGGAGGGCCATCATACCAGCCGGCGGCTGAGACTGCAGACGCTGGTACGCCTGCGCTGGCTTGCAGTCGGCGGTCAGACGGTGACGGTCATGATCGTCGCCTTCTGGCTGAAATTTCCGATGCCGCTCCTGCCATGCTGCGTGCTGATTGCCTGCCTTGCCTGGATCAACTTCTTCCTGACGCTACGCTACCCGCCGACGCACCGGCTGGAACCGCCGGCCGCCTTCGCGCTGCTCAGCCTCGATCTGCTGCAGCTCTGCGGGCTGCTCTTAATCACCGGTGGGCTTTCCAACCCTTTCTCGGCGCTGGTCTGCGTGCCCGTCATCATTTCCTTTGCCTCGCAGCCGATCCGCTACAGCATGCCGCTCATCGGACTTGCGATGATCTGCATTACCGCTCTGGCATTCTCTCCCTTCCCCTTGCCTTGGTATGAAGGCGTTTCGGTCAGCGTGCATAGCGTCATGCAGCTGGGCGTGTGGTGCTCAATTGCCTCCACCATGGCGTTTGCCGCCTTTTATGCCTATCGCGTCTCCATGGAGGCCTCGCAGCTTGCGGATGCTCTTTCAGCGACGGAGCTGGTGCTGCAGCGGGAAAAGCACCTGTCGCAGCTGGATGGGTTGGCGGCGGCCGCGGCGCACGAGCTCGGTACGCCGCTTGCGACGATCAGCGTCGTCGCCAAGGAGATGGAGCGGGAACTCCGGGAAGACGATCGGTTTCGGGAGGATGTGGCACTGCTGCGCAGCCAGAGCGAGCGCTGCCGCGATATCCTGCGACGCCTGACGACGCTCTCCTCCGAGGACGAAGCGCATATGCGGCGGCTGACGCTGTCTTCGATGATGGAAGAGGTTATCGCGCCGCACCGCGAATTCGGAATCAACCTGGAATTCATCGAGAAGAGCCCGCGGGCGGGCGAACCTGTTCTGTCACGCAATGCCGGCATCATGTACGGCCTCGGCAACCTCATCGAAAATGCGGTCGACTACGCCCGCAAGACTGTGACCGTCACGGTGGAATACACCGCCGAAACTCTAACTATTATCATCGAGGACGATGGCGGCGGGTACTCACCGGAAATACTGGCACGGATCGGCGAACCCTATGTCACCTCACGCCAGCGCGACGACACGGCAGGCGGGCTCGGGCTGGGGCTCTTCATCGCCAAGACGCTGCTCGAGCGCTCGGGTGCTACCCTTTCCTTCGGCAATCGCGATGCGGAGACGCCGGGAGCGCGCGTCCGCGTCGAATGGCCGCGCGTGTTAATCGACAGTAATTCGACAAAATGATTTTCGCGGCTTAAAACTGCCATCGTCAAAATTGGTTGAATATGCAGGCGGATGGTCGCCGGGATAGAAGATAAAATGACGGATAAGGAAAGCGTGGCCCCGCAAGCAGGGGCCAAGGATGCCGAGGCCCATATCGGCCCGGATGCTACATTGCTGATCGTCGATGACGACGGCCCCTTTCTGCGCCGGCTGGCGCGGGCAATGGAGACACGCGGCTTTGCAGTCGAGACGGCGGAATCCGTCGCGGAAGGCGTTGCCAAATCCAAGGCGACCCCGCCGAAATATGCCGTGGTCGACCTTCGCCTCGGCGACGGCAACGGGCTCGACGTGATCGAAGCCATCCGCCAACGGCGGGACGACACGCATATCGTGGTGCTGACGGGCTATGGCAACATCGCGACGGCGGTCACCGCCGTCAAGCTCGGCGCGCTCGACTATCTCGCCAAGCCCGCCGATGCCGACGACGTCTATGCCGCGCTGACGCAGCGCCCCGGCGAGAAGGCTGAAGTGCCCGAAAATCCGATGTCGGCGGACCGCGTGCGCTGGGAGCATATTCAGCGCGTCTATGAAATGTGTGAGCGCAATGTCTCCGAGACGGCTCGCCGGCTAAACATGCATCGCCGCACCTTGCAGCGCATCCTTGCCAAGCGGGCGCCGAAATAGAGCATACTTTGCCTCGGGAGAAGGACGCTGTAAGTGCGAGTTGCAAAAACCACTCGAAGCTAAAGCTCCCCATCCCCTTCATCCGCCCTTCGGGCACCTTCGCCCCGAGGGGAGAAGGCAAAATCTTTACCCGTTGCCCACTCGGCCAGCATTAGGCGCTGGGCGGCAGCGCGGGAGAAGTTGAGCGTTACCGACTTGCGCGTCGCCGGCGGCAGGCGATGCTCCGGCGCCTCGCGGATCATATGGGCGCCATAACCATCTGACAGAAACAGCCCGCAATCTTCCGGGAAGATATCCAGGGGCACGTCCTTGTGCGTCGCGAAGAACATCCGGTCGCAATGCTGCCGGTATTCGGGCCATTTGCGGTCAACGCGGAAATCCTCGATCGAGGTCTTGATCTCGATGATCCAGATCTCGCCCTTTTCCGAAAGGCTGATGAGATCGGCGCGGCGGCCGCTGGCGAGCGGCAGCTCGGGTAGCACGGCCTGACGCATGTCGTGCAGTAATAGTTGCACGCCCTTGCGTACAAGCATGGCCCGTTCCGACTGCCGGCCATCTATTAACGGATTGTTATTGTAAACGTTCAAAATCGTCATGAATTGTCTCGGAGACAGGCCTGGCGTTGTTGCAAAAAAACCATGTCCTTCTAATTTGCGCGCCGGCGCTATTTTTGTAGGGCCAGAGCAGCTTGCAAAGCCAAGTTTAATGGAAAATAAACTTTAGACAAAGATGGTTGATAGCCATCCGTTTCCCGCCACGAAAATTCAAGAGACTTCCATGCGCATCCGTAATGCTATGACCGCACTCGGCCTTGTCGCAATGCTCGCATCGGCTGGCTATGCCACCACCGCCGCAGCAGCGCCGGCCGCTACCGCAAATTCGGCTACCGAGACCATCAAGACGTTCGATGGCGATTATGGTGTGACGACCGACAATGGCTTTCAGCTGCCGGCGATCCCGATCCAGAAGGTGAAGCCGCAGTTCCGCCGTCAGATCGTCGAATACAAGACGGATGAGGCCGAAGGCACGATCATCGTCAACACGCGCGAGCGTCACCTCTACTACATCCTCGGCAATGGCGAAGCGATGCGCTACGGCATCGGCGTCGGCAAGCAGGGCTTCTCCTGGTCCGGCACTGCATACGTAGCCTGGAAGCAGGAATGGCCGAATTGGCATCCGCCGAAGGAAATGGCTGTCCGCCGTCCGGAAATCGCCAAGTATGTCGATGGCGGCATGAACCCGGGCCTTTCCAACCCGCTCGGCGCGCGCGCCATGTATCTCTATAATGAAAAGGGCCAGGATACCCTGTTCCGCCTGCACGGCACGCCGGAATGGGCTTCGATCGGCACCGCCGCCTCCTCTGGCTGCATCCGCCTGATCAATCAGGACGTGATCGATCTGTACAGCCGCGTTCTTCCGGGCCGCAGCACCAAGGTTGTCGTGATCCAGTAATCACTGGATATTCGGATTGAAAAAGGCGCCGGATCGGTATCCGGCGGCCTTTTTGTTTGAGGGACTCAGGATATCTAAGCGTCCCATCTGCCCTCATCCGGAGGCGTCTTGCCGTCGAAGCGTCAGCGCAGACGACAAGACCTCGAAGGATCGAGGTGGCCTCTGATCGAGAGAAGGGATCAACCCGCCTGCTTTGCCTTCAGCTCGATGCGGCGGCGATGCAGGACCGGTTCGGTATAGCCGTTCGGCTGCTGGCGTCCTTTGAGGACGAGATCGAGCGCTGCCTGGAAGGCGACGGAGTCGTCGAAATTGCCGGACATGGGGATGTAATTGGGATCGTCGGCATTCTGCTGGTCAACCACGGCGGCCATACGCTTCATCGTTTCGACAATCTGCGCTTCGCTGATGACCTTGTGATGCAGCCAGTTCGCCATATGCTGCGCCGAGATACGCAGGGTGGCTCTATCCTCCATCAAGCCGACATTGTTGATGTCAGGCACCTTGGAGCAGCCGACGCCCTGATCCACCCAGCGCACGACATAGCCGAGAATGCCCTGGCTGTTGTTGTCGATCTCGCGCTGGATTTCCTCCGGCGTCCAGTTCGGCCGCGAGGCGACCGGCACGGAGAGGATGTCTGACAGCTTGGCGCGGGCGCGGCTCTTCAGGCTCTTCTGGACATCGGCGACATTGACGCGGTGGTAGTGGGTGGCGTGCAGCGTCGCTGCTGTCGGGGACGGCACCCAGGCGGTGTTGGCGCCGGCCTTGGGATGGGCGATCTTCTGCTCGAGCATGGCGGCCATCAGGTCCGGCATCGCCCACATGCCCTTGCCGATCTGGGCATGGCCGGAAAGGCCGCATTCCAGGCCGATATCGACATTCCAGTTCTCATAGGCGCCGATCCAGGCAGCCTGCTTCATATCGCCCTTGCGGATCATCGGACCGGCTTCCATCGAGCTATGGATCTCGTCGCCGGTGCGATCGAGGAAGCCGGTATTGATGAAGACGACGCGTTCGCGGGCGGCGCGGATGGCTTCCTTAAGGTTGACCGTCGTGCGGCGCTCCTCGTCCATGATGCCCATCTTCATGGTGTTCCTGGGCATGCCGAGCAGGTCTTCGACGCGCGTAAAGATATCGGCTGCGAAGGCGACCTCTTCGGGGCCGTGCATCTTTGGCTTGACGACATACATCGAGCCGGTGCGGGAATTCTTGCGGCGGCCATTCGGGCCGATGTCGTAGAGTGCGATCAGGCCGGTGATAACGGCATCCATGATGCCCTCCGGCACCTCGTTGCCGTCGCGGTCGAGGATGGCTGGATTGGTCATCAGGTGGCCGACATTGCGGACCAGCATCAGAGAGCGGCAATGCAGGTCGAAGGTGCTGCCATCCGGCGCGGTATAGGCGAGATCGGGGTTCAGCCGGCGCGTGAAGGTCTTGTCACCCTTGACGACTTCCTCTGTCAGGTCGCCCTTCATCAGGCCGAGCCAGTTGCGATAAACCTCCGCCTTGTCTTCGGCATCGACGGCTGCGATCGAATCCTCGCAGTCCATGATCGTCGTGATTGCCGATTCCAGGCGGACATCGGAAATGCCCGCCGGATCGGACTTGCCAATGGCCGTGCCCGTGTCGATGACGATTTCGATATGGATGCCGTTCTGCTTCAGCAGGATATGGGTGGGGGCAGCGGCATCGCCCAGATAGCCGGCGAAATGGCCGCTATCGGCCAGCTTTACAGCGCCGCCGTTGGTCGTAACCGCTAAGGCGCCATCCTTTACGGCAAGGCCGGTGACATCCTTCCAGCTGGTACCATCAAGCGGCACGGTGGAATCCAGAAAATCACGAACCCAGGCGATGACCTTCTCGCCGCGCTTGGGGTTATAACCCCTGCCCTTTTCCGCGCCATCGGTCTCGGGAATGGCATCGGTGCCGTAGAGCGCGTCGTAAAGCGACCCCCAGCGGGCATTGGCCGCGTTCAGGGCATAGCGGGCATTCATGACGGGAACGACGAGCTGCGGACCGGCGATCTCTGAGATTTCCGGGTCGACATTGGCGGTCGAGATCGCGAAGGCCGGGCCTTCGGGCACGATGTAGCCGATCTCGCGCAGGAAAGCTTCGTAGGCGGCGAGATCGACGGGGGCGCCGTTCTTGCGATACCAATCGTCAAGTGCTGCCTGCATGCGGTCGCGCTTGGCGAGAAGCTCACGGTTCCTTGGCGCGAGATCGTGGACGATCTTGGAAAAGCCGGCGAAGAAGGCCTCCGCATCCACGCCGGAACCGGGCAGCGCCTCCTTGACGAGGAAATCGTAGAGGACCTGTTCGATCTGAAGCCCGTGTTTTTCAATGCGGCTCATGCCATATACTCCTCAAGGCCGTTCCACGGCTCAATTTTTACATGTTGCCACTTTGCTCACGGTTTCACTTCTGTCAATTTGGCAATGGTTCGAAAGATTTATGCCACTCGGGAAATAATTAGTCCGCGGCGATACGGGGACGGCCCGTAGCGGTCGCCACGAACCGGGCCTCGATCAGCTTGCGACTGCCTTCGACCTCCGGCGCATCCACCTGCTCGTCCACTGCCACGACGAGATCGACCGCGCCATTGAGCTTTGCCTGTGCCATTGCAGCTTCGACCGCCCGCGCGCGGGCGTCGGCGAAACTGCGGCTCTCGTCGGTGAAACGCAGGCTCTCGCCGGCGCCGTTCAGCACATAGATGCCATCCTCCGGCATGGTGACGAAAACGGTGACGCTGGTGCGGACCTGGCCGACGACTGCACCGACGGCATTGGCCACATCCGAATCACCAGGAATGGCGCTCTCGGTCGCCAGCATCTTCGCGATCGCAGGATAATAGACCGGAGCGGAAGCGCCGAGCCCGACCAGCGGTCGATCGAGCGAAACGGCAAAACGGGCGATCCCCGGCGCACGGCGAAGGGCGCGATCGATGGAGATGGATTTCGCGGGATCCAGATCGGCCACGCCATCTTCAGCAAGGCAGGCGGCGAGAATGACATCGGCCGACTGGCGGGTGAGGCGATCGACGATCTTCTGCGCCAATTCCTCGACAGATTCGGCGATGAGACGTCCCGAACCATCCTTCAGCCGCATCGCCAGAGCGAGCCCAAGGCGGGCGGCCTCTGCATTCCACTGGTTTTGCCCGCCGAGCACGTGCATGGCGTCGGAAGGCGTCAGGCCGCTCAGATGCACGAGGCCTCGCGCGACAAGCCGATCCAAAGTCGCCTTCTGCGACGTCATCGTCAGGAGCTTGTCGAGCGCCACGGGCACGCTGCCGATTCGATCGAACAACGCCTGCTCCGGGCTGCTGAGGCCGCTTGCCAGATGATCCGGCACGCCGGTGCGCAGCGCAAAGCGGCCGGCATTGCGGGCGAGATGCGTCGCCCGCAGCTGCTGCTCCAGGACATTCAAGACAGCATCGCCATGTATGTGAGCGGCGAGGCTCAGCGGCAACAAGCGGCGCGGACCGAGTTCGAAAGCGGCGACGAGGCCGCGGTCGTTGATCTTCACTTCGGAATCGCCGCCAAGGCCATAAGTGCGCATGGCAACGGCCTCCACCATGGTGCGATAGCCTCCGACCACGGCACCATCGGCATCCAGACGCGGCCTGCCATCCTCCATGACGGCGACATCCGTGGTGGTGCCGCCGATGTCGGAAACGACGGCATTGTCGAGGCCGGTGAGATAGCGCGCGCCGACGAGGCTTGCCGCCGGACCCGAGAGGATCGTCTCGATCGGGCGGAGCTTGGCTTCATCGGCCGAAATCAAGGCGCCATCGCCGCGCACCACCATCATCGGCGCGGCAATGCCGCGCGTCGCCAAAAACCCTTCGCAAGCACCGACGAGACGATCGATCATCGAGACGAGGCGCGCATTGAGCAGCGTCGTCAGGGCGCGGCGCGGTCCACCCAATTTGGAAGAGAGTTCATGGCTACAGGTGACCGGCAGATGCGAGATCTCGCGGATGCAATCGCGCACCCTGATTTCATGAGCCGGATTCCGCACGGCGAAATAGCCGGCGACGGCAAAGGACGACACCGACTTCGCCAAATCGGGTAACGCATCGCGCAGCGCCGTCAGATCGAGCGGGTTTTCATTGCCGTGAACATTGTGGCCGCCGGGGAGGAACAGCACAGGATCGGAGCCCAACGCTTCCGCAAGGCCATCACGCTTGAGATCCTCGGGGCCGAAACCGATCATGATGAGACCGGCCCGGCCGCCCTGCCCTTCGACAAGCGCGTTGGTGGCAAGCGTCGTCGACAGCGATACGAGGCCGATGGCCGAAACGGGAATATCGGCCTTGGCGATGACGGCATCGACGGCGCCGGCAATGCCGACGGCCAGATCATGCCGCGTCGTCAGCGATTTCGCCTTGGCGACCACGCCCTCGGTTTCATGGAAGAGAACGGCATCGGTGTAGGTTCCACCCGTATCGATGCCGAGCAGGAAGTGAGATGTCACGACAATATCCAGCCTTGAATGCACTGCGATGCCGTTATTGCACCCTTCCGGGCCGGGCCGCTAGCTGGCAAGCGGCAAAAACAGTCCTATCGTCTCGTCACCCGCATCGGCAATCCGCCGCGCGGCTGAGTCGTGAGCTTCTGCACCGGCCAGGGATCAGTCTCATCAGTCAGGTCGAAGCGGAAGCGACGCATCATGACGGCAAGGGCGATGACGGCCTCCTGAAGCGCGAAAGTGGCGCCGATGCAGACGCGCGGACCGGCGCCGAAAGGCAGATACTGGAAGCGGTTGATCTTGGCCCGGTTCTCGGGAAGAAATCGCTCCGGCATGAAGGCGCGCGGCTTTTCCCAGTAGAGTTCGTGGCGATGCAGCGTCCAGGGCATGATGAGGACGGTGATTCCCTTCTCCATCGTCACGCGCTCGCCCTTGTCGCTCACCCATTCGTCATCGGCGATCGCGGCGCGATTGATCGACGGTGCCGGCGGATAGAGGCGCATCGCCTCCTCGAAGGCGGCGCGGACGTTCGGCATCAGGTCGAGCCAGGCGACCGGCTCGGCATCGGTTGCCAGCACGCGGTCGATTTCCTCTTCCATGTCATCGCGAATATGCGGGCTATTGGCGACGCAATAGAGCGTCCAGGCAAGGGCACGGGCTGTTGTCTCGTGGCCTGCGCCGATGAAAGTGAGGATATTGTCCTCGATCTCCTCCATGGTCAGTCCATCCGGACCGGCCTTTTCGAGCAGCAGCGTCAGAAAATCATCCGGCGCGCTGGCGCGATCCCGGCGCATCTTGTCCAGCCGCTGATCCATGGTGGTGCGGACGATGCCGCGGAACTTGTCGAGCACGCGCTGGCCGCCGATGCGGGTGATGCGCGGCACCCAGGCAGGGGCGCGCAAAAGATCCATCGGATCGACCCGGCCCATGCGATGCAGGAGCTCATTGACCTCATCGGCGAAATGCTCGCCTTCGGTGACGATCTCGCCGGAAAACAAGGTCTCTGCCAGGATGGCGAAGGTCAATTCGGTCATGTCGGTGGCAATATCGAACACGGCGCCCTCCGCGCCGATGTCCTCGTATTTCTGCAGATATTCCAGGCTCTGGCTCAGCATCTGGCCGGCGAAGCCCTGCGCGTGACGTGGCGTGAACACCGGTGCCACAGCCTTGCGCGAGCGCTTCCAGACCGGCCCTTCCGCCGTCAGCAGGCCATCGCGCAGGATCGGCCGGAGCACGAGCTGGCGGATATCGGCCATGCGATAATTAGCGGCATTATCGACCAGAACATGCTTGATCAGGCCGGGATCGTTGACGATGAGCGTCCGCTCGTTGAAGAACTTGGTCTTGATCCAGGGCAGCGTATAGGAAGGCTCGCCCCAGAGTTCGAGCGGATTGCGCAGGATGGTTTTGATGATCGTCCATCGCGACGGCGGAATGGTACGCGGGATCGGCGCCGGCGGAGAGAAGGCTTCCGGAATCATATCCATGGATCAACTCTCCTCGAAACCGAACATTGCTCGACCTAAAGCAGCCGGAGCTGCGCACCCGTCCGATATGGGGAACGCCACCTGCTAATTCCAGACGATAAAACGTCGCGCTCAGTGCTTACAAAAGCGACTTCAGGTCGCTCAGCTTATCATTGATGAGCCAGCCATAGTAATTTTCTTCCGGCCAGACCGGCTGCGAAGAGCCGCGGTTCTTGGCAGCGAGGGCTGCGGCGCGCTTGCGGGAGTTGCCGAGGTTGTAGAGTGTCGCGGTGATGCCGGGATTGCCTGATATATCCATGCCGGCGATCGAGCGGTAGTCATCGATCGACTTGCGGATCGAGGCCGCGACGAAGGCCAGCGACAGGTCCGGGTCCATGATCGCCTTGTAGACGCCGCCCGCATCCTTCTCGCTGAGCTTCGGGATGCCCGAGGTGCGGCTGACGAGATCCGATAGCTCAAGGGCCGTCAGCGGATTGACCTGGCCGAGGCCGAAAGTCTGACCGGCATAGAAGGGCTGGAAGAAGACCGCGCTGAAACGATTGTCGGGATAGGATGTGCCGCCGACGGTCTTGCCGCGGAAGTCATCTTCCCAAACATCCTCACGGCAGGTCCAGAGGCTGTAGGAATCGCTCTTGCCCTTGCAGGCATCGAATTGCGGCCGCGCAACGAAATCATCGACGTTTTCGCCATTATAGGCGAAGCGGAAGCTCTGGCCGGCATAGGAGGCAGCCTTGACGTAATAGGACTGCAGGCCATCATAAGCATCGACATTGTAGGTATGCTCGCCGACGAGCGCGCCGATGATGTGGATGGGCTCGATACCATAGGCCCGCGCTGTCGACTTGATCTTTGCCATCAGTTTGGTATCGGTCGCCAGCAATTCGCGGACTTTCTGATACTTGCGCTCAAAGCTCGAATTCGTGCCGCGGGTCCGCCGGACCGAAGCGCCGGGAACCGGCGGCTGCTCGGCATTGCGATTGCCCGGGGGCACCGCGGTCGCCGCCTCCGCATAGGCTGGTATCCAGGAAAGGCTGACAACTGCCAGAAGAAGAGTGATCAGTATCCGTCGCAAGATGGCTGTCCTGTCGAAGTTTAAACCGATGTTTCCGTGCGGTTGCCTGACGGATAATCTTGGCCGAATAAAGCCACGCGACACAAAGAAACGGGCCCCTAACTAAAAAGTTAACGGCCCGCTGTCGAGTGTTTACTGTCTTAAATCGCTTCTGCCGGCCCGCTTACAGAATGAAGCGGGACAGATCGGTGTTGGTGGCGAGGTCACCGACATGCTCGCGGACATAGGCGGCATCGATGGTTATCGATACCCCGGCGCGATCCGAGGCGTTGTAGGAGATCTCGTCGAGCACCCGCTCCATGACCGTCTGCAGGCGGCGGGCGCCAATATTCTCGACGGTCGAATTCAGATGCACGGCGACATCGGCGAGAGCGTCGATCGCGTCATCCGTGAAGTCGAGCTTCAGGTCTTCCGTTTCCATCAGTGCCTTGTACTGGCGGATGAGGCTAGCCTGCGGCTCGGTGAGGATGCGGCGGAAGTCTTCCTTGGTCAGCGGCCGGAGCTCGACGCGGATCGGCAGGCGGCCCTGCAACTCCGGCAGAAGATCCGAAGGCTTCGAGACATGAAAGGCACCGGAGGCGATGAAGAGGATATGATCTGTCTTCACCGGACCATACTTGGTCGACACCGTCGTGCCTTCGACCAGCGGCAGCAGGTCGCGCTGCACGCCTTCGCGGGAGACGCCGGCACCCATGCCGCCATCGCGGGCGGCGATCTTGTCGATCTCGTCGAGGAAGACGATGCCGTCATTTTCGGCGGATTGCACGGCTTCACGCTGGATAGCCTCATTGTCGATCAGCTTGTCGGACTCGTCGCGGATCAGCTCCTTGTAGGAATCCTTGACCGTCGTGCGCACCTTCTTCGTGCGGCCGCCCATGGCCTTGCCGAACATTTCGGAGAGATTGAGCACGCCGATATTGGCGCCGGGCATGCCGGGAATTTCGAAGCCGCCGGGCATGCCGGAGCCGGTATCGGCCACCTCGATATCAATTTCCTTGTCGTCAAGCTGGCCGTCGCGCAGCTTCTTGCGGAAGCTGTCGCGCGTTGCCGGCGAGGCGGTGGCGCCAACCAGCGCATCGAGCACGCGCTCTTCGGCGCTCATATGCGCCTTGGCTTGCACCTCGGCGCGCTTCTTTTCGCGCACCAAACCGATGCCGACTTCGACGAGATCGCGGACGATCTGCTCGACATCGCGGCCGACATAGCCGACCTCGGTGAACTTGGTGGCTTCGACCTTGATGAAGGGGGCGCCGGCAAGCTTGGCAAGGCGGCGGGAGATTTCCGTCTTGCCGACGCCGGTCGGGCCGATCATCAAAATGTTCTTGGGCATGACTTCGTCGCGCAGCTCGGGCTCGAGCTGCTGGCGACGCCAGCGGTTGCGCAGCGCAATCGCCACGGCGCGCTTGGCCTCATGCTGGCCGACAATATAGCGATCGAGCTCGGAAACGATCTCGCGGGGGGAAAAAGTGGTCATTTCGTATGTTCCCTATCAGGGCTGGAAACTATCAAGAGAGGAACTTATTGGGCTTCGGCATCGAGCGTTTCGACGACCACATTGTGGTTCGTGTAGACGCAAATGTCGGCGGCGATATCGAGGGCCCGGCGGGCGACGTCTTCAGCCGATTTGTCGCTATCCATCAGCGCACGGGCAGCAGCGAGCGCGAAATTGCCGCCGGAGCCGATTGCCATGGCGCCGTGTTCGGGCTCAAGCACATCGCCGTTGCCGGTGATGGCGAGCGTTATGTTCTTGTCGGCAACCAGCATCATGGCTTCGAGATTGCGCAGATATTTATCGGTGCGCCAGTCCTTGGCGAGCTCGACGGCGGCGCGCATCAGTTGGCCGGGATATTGTTCGAGCTTCTTTTCAAGCCGTTCGAGCAGCGTGAAGGCATCGGCAGTCGCGCCGGCGAAACCGGCGATGACATCGCCCTTGCCGATGCGGCGAACCTTGCGCGCATTGCCCTTCATTACGGTCTGGCCAAGGCTGACCTGGCCATCGCCAGCCATCACGACCTTGCCGTCCTTGCGAATAGTCACGATTGTCGTCATTTAACACCTGTTTGCCCCCGTTTCGGCGGGCTTTCTGCCGGGCCGCGTATCGGCCCCGTCAGCACCTATGTAAGAGGGGTTTTGGCGATTGCAAATGGCAACCGCGCCCGAATAATGGCGGCAAGCCGGCTAAACGCGTAAGGCCCTTGCGTAACTTCTGGATATTTCCCGATACGCCTGATAAGGAACGGCCGTATTCCGATGGAGCAGCCCATGGCAGAGACCGCAGCGAGCCGCACGGCAAGCGTTTCCCGCAAGACCAACGAGACCTCGGTCTCCGTTTCCGTCAACATCGACGGCAGCGGCAAATCGACGATTTCGACGGGAGTCGGCTTCTTCGACCATATGCTGGAACAGCTGTCGCGACATTCGCTGATTGACATGGAGATCGACACCAAGGGCGACCTGCATGTCGACGATCATCATGCCGTCGAGGATACCGGCATCGCAATCGGCCAGGCGATTGCCAAGGCGCTGAGCGACCGGCGCGGCATCACGCGCTACGCTTCGATCGACCTCGCCATGGACGAGACGATGACGAAGGCCGCCGTCGATCTTTCCGGCCGGCCCTTTCTCGTGTGGAATGTCTCGTTCAGCGCGCCGAAGATCGGCACCTTCGATACCGAACTAGTGCGCGAATTCTTCCAGGCGCTGGCGCAGAATGCCGGCATCACCTTGCATATCCTCAACCATTATGGCGCCAACAATCACCATATAGCCGAGACATGCTTCAAGGCCGTTGCGCGCGCCTTGCGCACCGCAACCGAGATCGATCCGCGGCAGGCAGGCCGGGTGCCCTCGACGAAAGGCACGCTCGCCTGAGCCCCGAACTGGGGAATTGAGGAAATGGCAAGCTATCTGATTTTGACTCCGCCTGGAGCGACGAACCGATCCGAAGCATCAGATCGGTATCGCGACGAAACACGATTCATCCGCGACGGCTTTTCATGGACGGCTTTCCTGTTTCCGACGCTCTGGATGCTCTTCCATAGGCTTTGGCTGCACGCGATCGCCGTCGTTCTGCTGCAGGGTATTGCGCTGGAACTGATGCGTCAGCCGGGCTTTTTCGCCGCGGGCGCAACACTTCTGCTTGGCGTGCATGTTCTTGCCGCTCTAGAAGGCCCGCATGCGATCAGCGATCGTCTCATCGGCCGCGGCTGGAAAGTGGAAAATCTCGTCTCGGCGCCTGATCTGGCAACTGCGGAGCAAATCCACTTTTCCGAACTTGAGCAGCAGCCAAACCGGAATATCCGTTCTGAAAATTGGGATATCCCGGCCAAAAACACCAATACTAGCCGCTCAGGCCCGAGCTTCGGCCTTCCCGGCTATGACGGAGGACGCTGACCATGCGGGTCGCGATTATCGACTATGGTTCCGGCAATCTGCGCTCGGCCACCAAGGCTTTCGAGCGAGCTGCCCGCGAGGCAGGTATCGACGCCGAGATCGACCTGACCGATGACGCCGAGCGCGTTGCCACCGCGGATCGCATCGTGCTTCCCGGCGTCGGCGCCTATGCCGATTGCCGGCATGGCCTCGATGCCGTTTCCGGTATGGCGGAAGCTGTGATCGACGTCGTGGAACACAAGGCCCGCCCCTTCCTTGGCATCTGCGTCGGCATGCAGCTGATGTCGTCGCGCGGGCTGGAAAAGACGATCACGCAAGGATTCGGCTGGATCAAGGGTGACGTCAAGGAAATGACGCCGAGCGATCCCAACCTGAAAATTCCGCAGATCGGCTGGAATACGCTGGATCTCCGCCATCCGCATGCGCTGTTCGACGGCATACCCACAGGCCCCGACGGGCTGCACGCCTATTTCGTCCATTCCTATCATCTGGCCGCCGACCACGGCGACGACGTCATCGCGACCACAAGCTATGGCGGCGCGATGACCGCCTTCGTCGGTCGCGACAATATGGCCGGCTCGCAGTTCCATCCGGAAAAGAGCCAGAAGCTCGGCCTTGCCCTGATCGCCAATTTCCTGCGCTGGAAGCCATAAGGCTCGCGCTCCAAGGACAGACATCATGATTCTTTTTCCTGCTATCGACCTAAAAGACGGCCAATGCGTGCGCCTCAAGCTCGGCGACATGGAGCAGGCGACCGTCTACAACCCCGATCCCGGTGCCCAGGCGAAAGCCTTTGAAGACCAGGGCTTCGAATGGCTACATGTCGTCGATCTCAACGGCGCCTTCGCTGGCGAGACCGTCAACGGCGCCGCCGTCGATGCCATTCTCAAGGCGACGAAGAACCCGGTGCAGCTCGGCGGCGGTATCCGCACGCTCGACCACATCGAAAACTGGCTGTCGCGCGGGCTTGCCCGCGTTATCCTCGGCACCGTGGCAGTGCGCGATCCGGCGCTCGTCGTCGAAGCCTGCCGGCGTTATCCGGGCCATATCGCCGTCGGCATCGATGCCAAGGGCGGCAAGGTGGCGGTCGAAGGCTGGGCGGAGGCTTCCGAGCTTGGCGTGATCGAGCTTGCGAAGAAATTCGAGGGTGTCGGCGTTGCCGCCATCATCTACACCGACATCGACCGCGACGGCATTTTGACCGGCATCAACTGGGACTCGACGCTGGAACTGGCCGATGCCGTTTCCATTCCCGTCATCGCCTCGGGCGGACTTGCCTCGCTTGATGACATCCGCCGAATGACGCAGCCGGATGCCCGCAAACTGGAAGGTGCGATTTCCGGCCGCGCGCTTTATGATGGCCGGATCGATCCGAAAGAAGCACTGGCGCTGATCAAGCAAGCCAAGGAGGCAGCGCAATGACCCTGAAAGCCCGCGTCATCCCCTGCCTCGACGTCAAGGACGGCCGCGTCGTCAAGGGCGTCAACTTCGTCAATCTTATCGATGCCGGCGATCCCGTCGAAGCCGCCAAGGCCTATGACGCCGCCGGTGCCGACGAACTCTGCTTTCTCGACATCACGGCTTCCTCCGACAATCGCGACACCATTTTCGATGTTGTCGCCCGAACCGCCGAACAGTGCTTCATGCCTGTCACGGTCGGCGGCGGCGTGCGCACCATTGCCGATATCCGCAAGCTGCTGCTCTGCGGCGCCGACAAGGTCTCGATCAATTCGGCAGCAGTCAACAATCCCGATTTCGTGGCCGAAGCGGCGGACAAGTTCGGCAACCAGTGCATCGTGGTATCCATCGATGCCAAGCGACGCCGGACCGAGGCGCTCGGCGGCGACAATCTGAGCGCCTGGGAGATCTATACCCATGGCGGCCGCAACGCGACCGGCATCGACGCGGTCGATTTTGCGCGCAAGATGGTCGAGCGCGGCGCCGGCGAGCTGCTCGTCACCTCCATGGACCGCGACGGCACCAAGGTCGGCTACGATCTGGAGCTGATACGGGCGATTGCCGATGCGGTGCGCGTGCCGGTTATCGCCTCAGGCGGCGTCGGCGATCTCGACGACCTCGTTGCCGGCGTCAAGGAAGGCCATGCGACGGCGGTGCTTGCCGCTTCGATCTTCCACTTCGGCACCTATTCGGTGGGCGAGGCAAAGCGCTATATGGCCGAGCGCGGCATTCCGATGCGGCTGGATTAGGAGACAGCGGACCAATGAGCGGATTTACCCTTTCCGACCTCGAACGAATCATCGAGGAACGCTCCAAGGCTTCGCCGGACGAATCCTGGACGGCGAAGCTTTTCGCCGCCGGCCAGCCGAAGGCAGCGAAGAAACTGGGCGAAGAAGCGATCGAAGCCGTGATGGCCGCGGTCACCGATGATCGCGACAACCTCGCCTACGAGGCGGCCGATCTGCTGTATCATCTTTTAGTCGTATTGAAGATTGCCGGCATTCCGTTAGAGAATGTCATGGGTGAGCTCGAAAGGCGCACCGCCCAATCCGGCCTTCAGGAAAAGGCCAGCCGGTAAGAACGCGATGACAATAGCGACCAAGAGCGATCCCGCGCCCGAGACACTCGATATTTTCGAGGCGAAGGCCTATTCGCCGTACTACTTCTTTTCCTCGGAAGAATGGGCGAAATTCCGGGCCGACACGCCGCTGACGCTGACATTAGACGAAGTGAAGCGACTGCGCTCCATGGGCGACCCGATCGATCTTGACGAAGTCAGGCGCATCTATCTGTCGCTGTCGCGGCTTTTGTCCTCGCATGTGGAATCCTCGCAGATCCTGTTCGAGCAGCGCAACCGCTTCCTCAGCCTCTCCGATATCGCCAAGACGCCCTTCGTCATCGGCATCGCCGGTTCGGTCGCGGTCGGCAAGTCCACGACAGCTCGTATCCTGAAGGAATTGCTGGGCCGCTGGCCGTCGAGCCCGAAGGTCGATCTGGTCACCACGGACGGCTTTCTCTATCCGAACGCCGAATTGCAGCGCCGCAACCTGATGCAGCGCAAGGGCTTTCCGGAAAGCTACGATACCGCAGCACTGCTGCGTTTCCTCTCGGCGATCAAGGCCGGCCAGCCGAATGTGCAGGCGCCTTCCTATTCGCACCTCGTCTATGACGTGCTGCCGAATGAATTCAAGACGGTCGACCGCCCGGATATCCTGATCTTCGAGGGCATCAACGTGCTGCAATCGCGGCATCTGCCGGCCGACGGCAAGATCGTGCCGATGGTCTCGGATTTCTTCGATTTCTCCATCTATATCGATGCCGACGAAGAACTCATCCACAACTGGTATGTCGCCCGTTTCATGCGGTTGCGCGAGACCGCCTTCCGCGATCCCAACTCCTTCTTCCATCGCTACGCCTCGATCAGCGAAGAAGAGGCGCTGGCGATCGCCGAGGGGCTCTGGAAGAACATCAACCTCAAGAACCTGCGCCAGAACATTCTGCCGACGCGGCCGCGCGCCGATCTCATCCTGCAGAAGGGCAAGAATCATCTAATCGAGCAGGTGGCGCTCAGAAAGCTCTGAGGCTCAGGGCTGAACACGCCGTAACGTCAGATTGATACGTCCACCATTCTTCAGCAATGTCGACGTTGCCGGACAGATGCGATCGACGCCGTGGAAGCACAATCTTCCTTCGCCGCCGAGTACGACGATATCGCCGCTCGCAAGCTTAAAGGATAGCGTGCGATCGTTGCGGTTGAGACCTCCGACCCGAAAGAGGCAGGTATTGCCGAGCGAGATCGACAGCACGGGCGCCTTGAGATCCTGCTCGTCACGATCCTGATGCAGGCCCATGCGGGCATCGTCGCCATAGAAATTGACGAGGCAGGCTTCGGGCGGCTTTTCATAGCCTGCTATATCGCGCCAGAGATCGAGCAGTTGCGGCGGTATGGCCGGCCATGGGCGACCGGTGACCGGATGGGTCGGCTGATAGCGATAGCCGCGCTGCTTGTCCGTCACCCAGCCGAGCGAACCGCAATTGGTCATGCGCACGGACATCTCCTTGCCGGTACCCGGCATGACCGGTGTGTAGAGCGGCGCCTCTGCCACGATGCTGCGGATCGCCTCGACGAGCGCTTCCTGGGCGGGGCGGTCGAGATATCCAGGAAGATGGCGAATTCCGTTGGGGAGCAGCATTTTGGTTTCCTGCAGTGGTGTGGGTCATGTGAGCGTGTCGTTCCAGCGCTTTGGTGCCCGGCCCCTCACCCCAACCCTCTCCCCGCAAGCGGGGCGAGGGGGTTTATCCTGCCTCAAGCCAGCCGCCGCAACTGAGAGTCTTGCTGTTTCGCTGTGTCGTCCCTTCTCCCCGCAAGCGGGGAGAAGGCTAGGATGAGGGGCCGGGCAGACAGCGTCCACAAAACTGAACTCGCCCGACGAGCTTCAATTTTACCCAGCCAAGCCAAAACTGCAGCCCGAAAACCAAATCTAGTCGCCGCCGACCTTGCCGCGCATCTTCTTGACCTCGGAGCGCCCGGATTTCTCCTTCAGCCGGCGCTCGATCGATCCCTTTGTCGGCTTGGTCTTCCGGCGGGGCGGCGGCGGGGGGGCGGCGGCTTCGAGGATCAGTTCCTTCAGCCGCTCGCGCGCATCCTCGCGATTGCGATCCTGACTGCGGAAACGGCTGGCCTCGATCATCAGCACGCCATCCTTGGAAACCCGGCGGCCGGCGAGCCTGATCGCATTCGCCTTGACGCGGTCGGTCAGCGAGGGGGAATTCTGGAGGTTGAAGAAAAGCTGGACCGCGGTCGCGACCTTGTTGACATTCTGACCGCCGGGACCGCCCGCCAGAACGAATTGCTCCGTCAGTTCCCAGCCGGCAATGGTGATCCGGTCATTGATGTAAAGCGCGTCGCTGGCCATGGTTTTCTCCGCGCCTGTCTATCCCACATTGATGCGCGGTTGAAAACTACTGCCGGATAAAATGAAACCCGGCGAACTGGCCGCCGGGTTTCACGTGAGTCATTCCCGTTCTGGATGTTTATTCTGCTGCAACGCGGATTCCCGGTGCCGCATCGCGGACGTTGCCGTCCACATGATCCTCGAACTTGGCGAAGTTGGTGACGAACATCTGCACCAGCTTCTTGGCCTGCGCATCATAGGCTTCGCCGTCGGCCCAGGTGGAGCGTGGGTCTAGAATGGCCGTGTCGACACCTTCGACGGCCACCGGAACCGCAAAGCCGAAATTCGCATCGATGCGGAATTCGACATTGTCGAGATCGCCCTTGAGAGCGGCCGCCAACAGCGCGCGCGTCGCCTTGATCGGCATACGGCGTCCCGTGCCGTAAGCGCCACCGGTCCAGCCGGTGTTGACCAGCCAGCAACGAGCGCCGTGGCGGGCGATCAGCTCCTTGAGGAGATTGCCGTATTCGGCCGGATGGCGCGGCATGAAGGGAGCGCCGAAGCAGGTCGAGAAGGTCGCTTCCGGCTCGACGACGCCCTTTTCCGTGCCGGCGACCTTGGCGGTGTAGCCGGACAGGAAGTGGTACATCGCCTGATCCGGTGTCAGCTTGGCGATCGGCGGCATGACGCCGAAAGCGTCCGCCGTCAGCATGATGATCGTCTCGGGATGACCGGTGATACCTGATTCCGAGGCATTCGGGATGAAATGCAGCGGGTAGGCGCTGCGGGTGTTTTCCGTCAGCGAGCCATCGTCGAGATCCGGGCGGCCATGCTCGTCGAGCACGACGTTTTCCAAGACGGTGCCGAAACGGCGCGTAGTGGCATAGATTTCCGGCTCGGCTTCTGCCGAAAGGCGGATGGTCTTGGCATAGCAGCCGCCTTCGAAGTTGAAGATGCCGTTTTCGCCCCAGCCGTGCTCGTCGTCGCCAATCAGCGTACGGGTGGGATCAGCCGATAGCGTTGTCTTGCCCGTGCCCGACAGGCCGAAGAAGATCGCGGCATCGCCTTCAGGGCCGACATTGGCCGAGCAGTGCATCGGCATGACGCCGCGCTCGGGCAGCATGTAGTTCAGCGCCGTGAATACCGATTTCTTCATCTCGCCGGCATAGGAGGTGCCGCCGATCAGGACGATGCCATTGACGAAATCGCAGGCGATCACTGTTTCGGTGCGGCAGCCATGGCGCTCCGGATCGGCGCGGAAGCTTGGCAGGTCGATGATCGTCAGCTGCGGTACGAAGCTTTCGAGCTCAGAGCGATCTGGGCGGATCAACAGGTTGCGGATGAACAGCGAATGCCAGGCGAATTCGGTGATGACGCGCGTCGGCAAGGCGTATTCGGCATCGGCACCGCCGATCAGATCCTGCACGAACAGGTCCTTGCCGCGAGCATGGGCCAGCATGTCCTCGTGCAGCAGCGCGAAATGCTCCGGCGACATCGGCTTGTTGTTGTCCCACCAGATCTGGTCTTCGGTGGTGGCGTTGCGCACCACGAACTTGTCCTTCGGCGAACGGCCGGTGTGCTGGCCGGTCAAGGCCCTGAGTGCGCCATCGGCGGTCAGATCGGCCTCACGACGGCGAATCGCCTCTTCGTAAAGATGGGCTTCCATGAGGTTGTAACGCACACTGGCGGCGGCTCCCAGGCCGATCGATCCCAGTTCAGTCGCGGGATTGCGGACGCCGAATTGCTCCATCACTTTTTCCTCTACAAGGGGCTTGGCCGTTAGAATTATCTAAAGCGTAGAGAGGTCTTTTTAAAAGCACAAGAGCCTGCCGTGAGAAATATTTAATGATATCAGTTATTTAATCGATTTAAATAAATTTCCATAATTTTAAATCGTTTGAATAGCAGGCTACGGGACGTTACGTTACACAACCCTTGCGCAAGGGTTTTTCTCCGCAACAATCCTCCCCTTTATCTTTGCCACAATTTGTTCCACCTTTATCCCCATAAGCGCGCCAGGTTACCGCCGACCGAGCTGGCAGACCGCCTGGGCTGGATTCCAAATCCGGGAGACGCGCACTGATGACGGAGACGAACACCATGTTGACAATCGCGCTCGTTGACGACGACCGCAATATCCTGACTTCCGTTTCGATTGCCTTGGAAGCAGAGGGATATAAGGTAGAGACCTACACGGACGGAGCCTCGGCGCTGGACGGCCTGCTTGCCCGGCCGCCGCAACTGGCGATCTTCGATATCAAGATGCCCCGCATGGATGGCATGGAACTTCTGCGCCGCCTGCGCCAGAAATCCGATATACCAGTGATTTTCCTGACCTCGAAGGACGAGGAAATCGACGAACTCTTCGGCTTGAAGATGGGCGCCGACGACTTCATCACCAAGCCGTTCTCGCAGCGTCTGCTGGTAGAACGCGTCAAGGCCGTTCTCCGCCGTGCCTCCGCTCGCGAAGCCGCAAATGCTGCCGGCGGCGCAGCGGCCGCCAAGCCGGGTGCTGCGCAGCAGGCCCGCTCGCTGGAACGCGGACAGCTCGTCATGGACCAGGAACGCCATACCTGCACCTGGAAGGGCGAGCCGGTCACGCTCACCGTCACCGAATTCCTCATCCTGCACTCGCTTGCCCAGCGCCCCGGCGTGGTCAAGAGCCGCGACGCGCTGATGGATGCGGCCTATGACGAGCAGGTCTATGTCGACGACCGCACGATCGACAGCCACATCAAGCGGCTGCGCAAGAAATTCAAGATGGTCGACCTCGATTTTGATATGATCGAGACGCTGTATGGCGTCGGCTACCGTTTCCGCGAAGCCGCCTAGAGCCGGATGATTTAGGTCGAAACGACCTAAAACCTAAAATATGAATCCGCTCTAGAATCAAAGAATGGAGCATGATGTAGTCGGAAAACGGCTTACACTTTTCGGCATCATGCTCGGATAGTTAACTGGACCATGCGGCGGACGATGGAATAAGAGCATGCGGACGGGGTTGCGAATCCCGTTCTTCGAAAGGGCCGTAGGCTTGGCACAGCTGGTGCAGGACAGGGATATAGACGACTCGGAAAGCCCGAGCGGCGCTCGGATCGCGCGCCGGCGCTGGACTCATCCCTTCGTGCTGATCCGCCGGATCTTCGGCAATGCTGTCTTTTCGAGCCTGACGCGGCGCATCCTGTTCTTCAATCTGGCCGCCCTCGTCGTTCTGGTCGGCGGCATTCTCTATCTCAACCAGTTCCGCGAAGGCCTGATCGATGCCCGCGTCGAGAGCCTCTTGACGCAGGGCGAGATCATCGCCGGTGCCGTCTCGGCGTCGGCATCGGTCGATACCAACTCCATCACCATCGATCCGCAGAAGCTGCTGGAGCTGCAGGCCGGCCAGAGCATCACGCCCGTTCCGAACGATGAGGATCTCGAATTCCCGATCGATCCGGAAAAGGTGGCGCCGGTACTGACGCGGCTGATCTCGCCGACGCGCACCCGCGCCCGCATCTTCGATGCCGATGCCAACTTGCTGCTCGACAGCCGCCATCTTTATTCGCGCGGCCAGGTGCTGCGCTACGACCTGCCCCCCGTCGACGACGAGAAGCAGAGCTGGTCCGACTGGTTCAGCGGGTTGCTCAACAAGATGCTGCAGCCGGGTAATCTGCCTGTCTATAAGGAAGCGCCCGGTGGCGACGGTTCGATCTATCCGGAAGTCATGAATGCGCTGACCGGCGTGCGCGGCGCTGTGGTCCGCACCACGGAGAAGGGCGAGCTGATCGTTTCGGTCGCCGTGCCGATCCAGCGCTTCCGCGCCGTGCTCGGCGTCTTGCTACTCTCGACCCAGGCCGGCGACATCGACAAGATCGTTCATGCCGAGCGTCTCGCGATCATGCGCGTCTTCGGCGTCGCGACGCTGGTCAACGTCGTGCTGTCGCTGCTTTTATCCTCCACCATCGCCAATCCGCTGCGCCGGCTTTCGGCTGCGGCTATCCGCGTGCGGCGCGGCGGGGCAAAGGAGCGCGAGGAAATCCCTGACTTTTCCGCCCGCCAGGACGAGATCGGCAACCTGTCGATCGCATTGCGCGACATGACATCGGCGCTCTATGATCGCATCGATGCCATCGAGAGTTTCGCAGCCGACGTCAGCCACGAGCTGAAAAACCCGTTGACGTCGCTGCGCAGCGCTGTCGAAACGCTGCCGCTCGCCAAGAGCGATGATTCGAAGAAGCGGCTGATGGACGTGATCCAGCACGACGTTCGCCGCCTCGACCGCCTGATCAGCGATATCTCCGATGCATCGCGCCTTGACGCCGAACTTGCGCGCCCGGATGCGAAGTCGCTCGATCTGGAAGTACTGCTGCGCGACATGATCGATATTTCCAGACAAGTCGGACACAGCAAGAAGGCCGTCGAAATCGAATATGTCGTCGACCGCAAGCCGGGCAACAAGACGAATTTCTCCGTCGAGGGTCACGACCTGCGCATCGGTCAGATCGTCACCAATCTCATCGAAAACGCACGATCCTTCGTCCCGGCGGAAACCGGTAAGATCACCGTGCGGCTGACGCGGACGCGGACGCGTTGCGTCATCTATATCGAAGATAACGGTCCCGGCATTCAGGCCGAAAATATCGACCGCATCTTCGAACGCTTCTATACCGACCGGCCCGAATCCGAAGGTTTCGGGCAGAATTCCGGTCTCGGCCTTTCGATCAGCCGGCAGATCGCCGAAGCGCATGGCGGCTCGCTACGCGCCGAGAATATCGTCGACAGCGATGGCTCGACGCTGCTCGGGGCACGGTTCATCCTGTCGCTTCCCGCCCAGACGCAGGCGTGAGCGCTCGCATGACCGGCGAAGCGACCAATATCCACGCCACGGCGATTGTCATCGGCAGGACCGGGCTCCTGTTTCTCGGCCCCTCGGGCAGCGGCAAATCCGCCCTCGCCTTTTCGTGCCTTGCCGCTGCCAAACCGCTCGGACTGACTGCAAGCCTTGTTGCCGACGACCGGGTGCTGATCAGCGAGCAAAGTGGCTCCGTGATTGCGAAATGCCCGCCCTCGATCGAAGGGCTCATGGAAATCCGCTATACCGGCATCGTCCGGATGCCTTGCATTTCAGAAGGCGAAATGCACTTCGCTGTCCGCCCCGTCGATCCGGCCACCGCGGAAAGGATGCCGCCGGAAGACGAGCAGGTCGATATAACCCGCTCCATCCGGTTGCCCGTGATCCGCCTGGCCGCAACCTCCGCGAATCCGCTGGCCGTAATAATAGCGAAAATCGGCGCGAGTTTCGGCTAATCGGCCATTTAGGCCCGAGCAGGCATGCAAATCCTATATTTTAAGCTTGCACTTCGCCTTTTCATCGCCAAGATGTCCCCCCACCGGTGGACGACATTGCTGCATTGCGATATTGGCCACCTGTTTGCGTATGCCATGGGAGCAGTAATATCATGATTGGACTTGTGCTTGTCACTCATGGCAAGCTGGCTGAAGAGTTTCGGCATGCCGTCGAGCATGTCGTTGGTCCGCAGAAGTTCATAGAGACGGTATGCATCGGTCCCGAAGACGACATGGACAAGCGGCGGCAGGACATTCTGCAAGCCGTTGCCGGCGCCGATGACGGGCATGGCGTCATCATCCTCACCGACATGTTCGGCGGCACTCCTTCCAATCTCGCAATCTCCGTCATGAATAGCGGCCATACCGAGGTCATCGCCGGCGTCAATTTGCCGATGCTGATCAAGCTCGCGGGCGTACGCGGCGACAACAACATGGAAAGGGCCCTGGTGGAAGCTTCGGAGGCCGGGCGCAAATATATCAACGTGGCCAGCCGTGTGCTCAGTGGCAAATAACGAGGCAAACACCGCTCCCATGACCGAGCTTTCCCGGGAACTCCTGATCATCAACAAGCGGGGCCTGCATGCCCGTGCCTCCGCGAAATTCGTCCAGACTGTCGAAGCCTACGACGCCGTGATCACCGTTTCAAAAGACGGCACCACGGTCGGCGGAACTTCGATCATGGGCCTGATGATGCTGGCGGCCAGCCCGGGCTGCAGCGTGCTTGTCGCGGCAAGCGGCAACCAGGCAGCCGAAGCGCTCGAGGCACTCGACCAACTGGTCGCCAACAAGTTTGGCGAGGAAATGTAGGCTTTTCCGCCTGCTATCGCGGATATAAAGACATAAAGACTTCTTTATATCATTATTGATTTCCACCCTGAAGCCTGCTACACGGCATCATCCACACGCTGTCAGCGTGCAATTCTTGTTGCATTCGGCCGAGGCGTCTGCCCGCGGCGCGATGCATCGTTCAGGCTGGAGACCTTCATGAGCACTGAAAAGGACTACATCGTCGCGGATATCGGCCTTGCCGACTTCGGCCGCAAGGAAATCACGATCGCCGAAACCGAGATGCCGGGCCTGATGGCCTGCCGCGCCGAATTCGGCGAAGCGCAGCCGCTGAAGGGCGCCCGCATCACCGGCTCCCTGCACATGACGATTCAAACAGCCGTTCTCATCGAGACGCTGGTGGCACTCGGCGCTCAGGTGCGCTGGGCTTCCTGCAACATCTTCTCGACGCAGGACCATGCCGCCGCCGCAATCGCCGCATCCGGCGTTCCGGTCTTCGCCGTCAAGGGCGAGAGCCTCGAAGATTATTGGATCTATACCGACAAGATCTTCCAGTGGGCCGATGGCGGTCTTTCCAACATGATCCTCGACGATGGCGGCGATGCCACCATGTACATCCTGCTCGGCGCCCGCGCCGAAGCCGGTGAGGACGTGCTCTCCAACCCGCATTCGGAAGAAGAAGAAATCCTCTTCGCGCAGATCAAGAAGCGCCTTCAGGCAACGCCTGGCTGGTTCACCAAGCAGCGCGATGCCATCAAGGGCGTAACGGAAGAAACCACCACGGGCGTCAACCGCCTCTACCAGCTCAGCCAAAAGGGCCTTCTGCCCTTCCCGGCCATCAACGTCAACGACAGCGTCACCAAGTCGAAGTTCGACAACAAGTACGGCTGCAAGGAATCGCTGGTCGACGGTATCCGCCGTGCCACCGACGTCATGATGGCCGGCAAGGTCGCCGTCGTCTGCGGCTATGGCGATGTCGGCAAGGGTTCTGCCGCTTCGCTCTCCGGGGCCGGCGCTCGCGTCAAGGTCACGGAAGTCGACCCGATCTGCGCACTGCAGGCTGCCATGGACGGCTATGAAGTCGTTCAGCTCGAGGACGTCGTTTCCTCGGCCGACATCTTCATCACCACGACCGGCAACAAGGACGTCATCCGCATCGACCACATGCGTGCGATGAAGGACATGGCGATCGTCGGCAACATCGGCCACTTCGACAACGAAATCCAGGTTGCCGCGTTGCGGAACCAGAAATGGACGAACATCAAGCCGCAGGTCGACATGGTCGAATTCTCCAAGGGCAACCGCATCATCCTGCTGTCGGAAGGCCGTCTCCTGAATCTCGGCAACGCCACCGGTCACCCGTCCTTCGTGATGTCGGCTTCCTTCACCAACCAGACGCTGGCGCAGATCGAGCTCTTCACCAAGCCCGGCCAGTACAAGAACGAAGTCTACGTTCTGCCGAAGCACCTCGATGAGAAGGTTGCCCGCCTGCATCTTGCCAAGCTTGGCGTGAAGCTGACGGAGCTTTCGGAAGAGCAGGCTTCGTATATCGGCGTCACGCCGAAGGGCCCGTTCAAGTCTGACCACTACAGATACTGATTATTAAGACAGTATCCACAACATCTTGTGGCCCTGGCATTGACAAATGCCGGGGCTTATTTTTTAGCCAGCTCCCTTCCCCCAGATTCTCCTAGGCAGTATTGTTTTTACACTTGATTCGTGACGAACCGGGCGTGCCCGGAGCCATGAAAATGGGATGTCTTGTCAGGATGCGGCACATTATGGGACGGAGACAGACCTCTTATGATTGAAGGGGAAGACAACCTGCATCGGCCAGCGTTACGCCGAGCGGCAGCGCTGTTGCTGCGGGGCGGGGCACATCGGCTCCCGACGGGCGCGAAGCAGGGCAAGGGCCGGCTCGCTCGCCTGAGCCGATTGTTGAGGCTCAGCGTTTTCGGCGGCCTGTTGACCGGACCCGTTCTTGCACAGGGCAATGACGCTGCTCAGACGAGCATGCGCCTCTTCACCTCGTCGGAAATGGCCGTCTTCTCCGTCATCATCGGCGTGATTTCCGCCGCACTCCTGTCGACCATGTGGATGGTTCGGCAGCGCGGCAATATGGAAAGCGAAAGCCGCGAGATCCGCACGGCCCTTTCGGATGCCAATCAGCGTATTTCCCAGTATCAGGCTTTGATTGCCGACAAGAACCGCCGGATCGTCATCTGGGATGGCCAGAATGCCCGGCCGGAACTGCTCGGCCAGCTGCCGGTCGAGACGGGCGCGCCGCAGGACAATGAATTCCTCGCCTTCGGGCGCTGGCTGAGATCATGGTCGGCTGGCGAACTCGACAAGGCAATCGACAAGCTGCGCGGCAGCGGTCAGAGCTTCGATATGGTAGTCGAAACCAACCGCGACGAAATCCTGGAAGCGCAGGGTCGCATTTCCGGCGGGCGAGCTTTCGTCCGCTTCATCGCTCTCAACAATCTGCGTGCCGAACTCGCCGAGCTGAAGATCGAGCGCGATCGGCTGATGACCTCGATCTCCGCATTTCAGAATCTGCTCGATGCCATCGACCTGCCGGTCTGGCAGCGCGACGCGGAAGGCAAGCTCACCTGGGTCAATCAGGCCTATGGCGAGGCCGTGGAAGCGGTTTCGACCGATGAAGCGGTGCGCGAGGGGCGGGAATTCCTGACGACCGTGGCTCGCGAACGCATTCGCGCGGCCGCCACGCCGGAGTCGCCATTCCACGACAAGATTTCGACCGTCGTACACGGCAACCGAACCTTCTTCGACGTTATCGACGTCAAATCGCCAAACGGCTCGGCCGGCATTGCGATCGATGTTTCCGAAGCAGAAGCGGTTCGCGCCGAGCTGGCCCGTACGCTGAAGAGCCACGCCGAGACCCTCGACCATCTGGCGACGCCGGTTGCGATTTTCGATGGCGACAGGCGGCTGCAATTCTACAATCAGGCTTTCGTCCAGCTGTGGGAACTCGATATTGCTTTCCTCGAGAAACGACCCGACAACGGCGAGCTCCTGGACAGGCTGCGCGGCGCCAAGAAGCTGCCGGAACAGCTGAACTGGAAGACCTGGAAGGACGACGTCCTTTCGGTCTATCGTGCGCTCGATACGCAAACGGATCTCTGGCATCTGCCAAACGGCCAGATTCTCAAGGTTTTCGCGACCGCGCATCCGCAGGGTGGCGCCACGTGGGTCTTCGAGAACCTGACCGAGCAGGTCGATCTTGAAACGCGCTACAACACGCTGGTCAAGGTCCAGGGCGAAACCATCGATCACCTCTCGGAAGGCGTCGCCGTTTTCGGCCCCGATGGTCGCATTCGGCTCTCGAACCCCGCCTTTCGCATTCTCTGGAACATTACCGAGGCACAGGCCAAGCCCGGCACGCATATCCAGGCTCTGGCGGAGGCATGCTCGCCTTCCTACGACCGGCCGGATGGCTGGAAGCGGTTTGCCGAACAGATCACAAGTTTCGACGACGAGCGGCCCTCATCGCAGGGCACATTGGAACTTTACTCCAATCTCGTGCTCGACTATGCCGTCATTCCGCTGCCGAATGCGCAGACCATGCTGACCTTCGTCAACAAGACCGACAGCGTTCGCGCCGAGCGCGCCCTGACCGAAAAGAATGAAGCGCTGCTGAAGGCCGACGAGCTAAAGAACGATTTCGTCCAGCATGTCTCCTACGAGCTGCGTTCGCCGCTGACCAACATCATCGGCTTCACCGACCTCCTGAAGACGCCGGGCATCGGCTCGCTGAACGATCGGCAAGCGGAATATATCGACCATATCTCGACCTCCTCTTCGGTGCTGCTGACACTGGTCAACGACATCCTCGACCTTGCGACGGTCGATGCCGGCATCATGCGCCTGAATTATTCCGAAATCGTGCTCAACGACCTGCTCGACGAAGTGTCGATGCAGATCGCAGATCGGCTTCAGGAAAGCGGCGTGATGCTTGAGATCACCGTGCCGGCGCATCTCGGCTCTATTGTCGCCGACCAGCAGCGACTGAAGCAGATCCTACTCAAACTTCTGACCAATGCCGCCAATTTCGCGCCTGAGGGATCAACGATCTCGCTGAAATGCGGACGCGAAGGCACGGATTTCGTCTTCTCGGTTGCCGACAAAGGTCCAGGCATCCCGGAGGATTTGATCAACGCGGTTTTCAACCGCTTCGCCTCCGGCGCCAAGGGCGGCAAGCGCAGCGGCGCCGGTCTCGGCCTTTCCATCGTCGAAAGCTTCGTCAGCCTGCATGAAGGCGAAGTTTCGATCGAAAGCCAGCCGGGCAAGGGAACGACGGTCACCTGCCGGATTCCTTCGGCCGAACTGCCCCACTCCGTCGCAGCAGAATGACAGCCTCAGAGAGCAGCATTTCCCTCTTCCTTGCAGATGACGCAGCCACGGCTCAGCTCGGCGAGGATCTGGCGCTGGCCCTGAAGGTCGGCGATTGTCTGGCGCTGTCAGGCGATCTCGGCGCTGGGAAATCATCCCTCGCCCGCGCGCTGTTGCGCGCAATGGCCGACGATCCGGAAATGGATGTGCCGAGCCCGACCTTTACTCTCGTGCAATCCTACGAGCTGCGCGTCCCGGTCTCGCATTTCGATCTCTATCGTCTCGGCGACCCCAGCGAATTGACGGAGCTCGGCTTCGACGAAGCCTTGCAGACCGGCATCTGCCTTGTCGAGTGGCCCGAAATGGCCGAGGGCGAGCTGCCGAAGGAACGCATCGATCTCAAACTGACGCATGAGGGCGAAGGACGGCGCGCCGTCCTCACGGCACCGGACAAGCAGATGGCGCGCATTGAGCGCGTGCTTGCTATCCGCGCGTTTCTCGATTCGCACGGCTATCGCAGTGCCGCCAGACGTTTCCTCACCGGCGATGCCTCGCTGCGGGCCTACGAGTCCCTTTATCCTGCCGATGGCAGCGACCGCGTGATCCTGATGGACTGGCCGCGCCTGCCGGAAGGGCCGCCGGTTCTGGACGGCAAGCCCTATCCCAAGGTCGCGCATCTCGCCTGGGATACCTACCCCTTTGTGGCGATCGCCAATATTCTCAGCGAAAACGGCTTTGCCGCCCCCCAGATTTTCGCCGCCGACTACGATCTCGGCATTCTTCTGATCGAAGATCTCGGCACCGACGGCGTGCTCGATGAAGACGGCAAGCCGATTGCCGAGCGTTATCGGGCTAGCGTCGCCTGCCTTGCGCATCTGCACAGCCTTTCGATTCCCCACAATATTCCAGTCACGCCCAGCCACATCCATCACATTCCGGATTTCGACCGGACCGCGATGAAGATGGAAGCGCGGCTGCTTCTCGACTGGCATCTGCCCTGGAAGCGCGGCACGCCGGCAAGCGACGAGGAACGGGCCGACTACCTGGCGATCTGGGACAGACTAATCGACCAGCTCGACGACGTGGAAAAGAACCTGCTGCTGCGCGACATGCATTCGCCGAACATCATCTGGCGCGCGCATGAGCAGGGTATCAAGCGCGTCGGCATCATCGATTTCCAGGATGCGATGATCGGCCCGACCTCGTACGATGTCGCCTCGCTCGTGCAGGATGCGCGGGTGACGATCGAGCGCGATCTGCATGATCAGCTGATGGCTGACTATCTCGCACTTCGTCACGCCCAGGGCGGCTTCGACGAGGCGAAATTCCTGAAGAGCTGGGCGATCATGTCGGCACAGCGCAATTGCAAGCTTGCCGGCCTTTGGGTGCGGCTCTTACAGCGTGACGGCAAGCCGGGATATTTGAAGCATATGCCGCGCACGCTCGCCTATCTCGTCATCGCCTTCGAGCACGAAGCGCTCGCGCCTCTCAAGGAATGGTGTGAGAAGGCCGGGATTGGCCGGGCATAACAGCCAGAGACCCGCGACGGCTTTCCGGCCTTGTGCTATGGAAGAAGATATGAATCGAAAGTTCGAGACGAAATGACCATCAAGCAAGCCATGGTATTGGCCGCGGGGCTTGGAACCCGCATGCGACCAATCACCGACACCATTCCGAAGCCACTGGTGAAGATCGGCGGCAAGCCAATGATCGATTATACGCTGGATGCGTTGGTGCAGGCAGGTGTAGAGCGGGCCGTCGTCAATGTCCATCATCATGCCGACCAGATGGAAGCGCATCTTCGCGGGTATCGCGGCCTTGAAATCCTGATTTCCGACGAGCGGGACGCGCTGATGAACAATGGCGGTGGCATCGTCAAAGGCTTGAAGTTGCTGAGCCGCGACCTGATTTTCGTCATGAATGCCGATCTGTTCTGGATCGGCGAGAAGCCCGGCCATCCGAGCAATCTCGATCATTTAGCCGGATTCTACGACGAACAGCGTATGGATATGGCAATGCTCTGCGTCGAGCTGGAGCGGACCACGGGCCACAACGGCAAGAATGACTTCAGCATGGCTGACGATGGTCGGCTCACACGCTATCGCGACAACCCATATAACGGTGTCGTCTATGCCGGTGCCTTCGCCATGAAGCCATCCTTCCTCGATGATGCGCCTGATGATGCCTTCAACATCAACATCTATTTCGACAGGGCCATCACCAAGGGCCGGCTCTATGGCACCATGCTCGACGGCCACTGGCTGACCGTTGGCACGCCGGAGGCAGTCGGCGAGGCGGAGGAAACGATCCGGAATTTCCGGGCGTTTGCGTGAGCCTATGGCGGGCGGACACCGGCAGCGCATTCTGACGATTCCGGCAGGCCTGCCCTTCCTGAAAACGCTTGCGACAGCGCTCTGCGATGGCCGGCTGACCGAACATTTCCGTCATGATCCGAGCGACCCGCTGTCGCTCGCCAAGGTCAGCATCTTCCTGCCGACGCGACGCGCGGCGCGCGTGCTGCGCTCGGAATTCGTCGATCTGCTCGGCGGCCGCTCCGCCATTCTGCCCGTCATCCGCCCGCTCGGCGAAACCGATGACGACAGCGGCTATTTCGAAGAAGCACTGCCCGAAACGGCCGATCTGGCGCAGCCGCTTGCCAATACGGCACGGCTCTTGGAACTGGCGCGGCTGATCCTTGCCTGGCGCAACAAGCTGCCGCAGATCGTGCGCGACATTCACTCCGATTCGCCGCTGGTGGCGCCGGCAAGCCCGGCGGATGCCATCTGGCTCGCACGCAATCTCGCCGAACTCATCGATTCGCTGGAGACCGAGGACAGGGAATGGAGCGAGCTTGCCACTCTCAGCGCGGAGGATCATGCGCTCTGGTGGCAGCTAACGGCCGAATTCCTGGCGATCGCCAGCGCCTTCTGGCCGGCGCGCCTCGAAGAACTCGGCAAATCATCGCCCGCCCGCAACCGCAACGCCATTCTGCGCGCCGAAGCGCAGCGGATATCCACCATGCGGCACCCCGGCCCCGTCATCATTGCCGGCTCGACCGGCTCGGTGCCGGCAACGGCTGAGCTGATTGCGGCAGTCGCGGCCCTGCCGCAAGGTGTGATCGTGCTGCCCGGCCTCGATCTTGCGATGCCGGAAGAGGATTGGCAGCTCGTGGCGCCGGAAATCTCCATCGGCGAAAGAGCCGATCCGACGACGCGCAGCCATCCGCAATATGGTCTTTCACTGCTGTTGAAGCGATTGCAGGTCACGCGGCGCGATGTCGAACCCATAGCCAATGTGTCTGAAACCATGCAGATGCGGGCGCAGATCCTGTCGCGCGCGCTGGCGCCGGCCAAGGCGACGAGCGGCTGGGGAAGCTGGCGCAAGACGCTTTCTCCCGAGGCGATCCCGGATGCTTTCGCCGACGTCGCCCTCATCGAAGCTGCCAATGAGCGCGAAGAGGCGACCGCCATCGCCATCGCCTTGCGGCTAGCGCTGGAGAAACCGGGGCGCAACGGCGGCGAAAGCCAGGCGGCCTTGATTACCCCCGACCGCAATCTCGCCCGACGGGTAACAGCCGAGCTTGCCCGCTTCGGTATCACCGCCGACGATTCCGCCGGTACGCCGCTGAACGCCACGCCTCAGGGCACGCTGCTGCAATTGCTGCTGGAAGCATCCCTTCGCCCCGGCGATCCCGTTGCCGTCGTCGCGCTGCTGAAACATCCCCTCGCCTTGTTCGGCCTGCCTGCGGAGACACATCAACCTGCTGTCGATGCGCTGGAGATCCTGGCGCTCAGGGGCGGCGTCGACACCATCGACATCGGCAGGCTGGAAGCCCTGCTGGACGACCGCGTAGCGGAACAGGCCGATGACCGCCATGCGCCGCAATGGCGCAAAGCGCTGCCGCCCGAGGCCATCGAGCATGCGCGGGCGCTTGCCCAGCGAGTGACTGCAGCATGCGAGCCGCTGGTATCGGCGCTTTCCCTACCCGCATCAGAGGGTCTCCTCGCACTTTCGGATTGGGCGGAGCGTACCGGCCGCGCCCTGGAAGCCGCGGCCGTCGATGAGCGTGGCAGCCTGGGGGGCCTCTGGTCCGGCGAGGCGGGGGACACCCTGGCCGGGCTCCTTCGCGATGTCATCGAGACCGATGGCCAGCTGGAGGCCGACGGTGTGCAGTGGATCGATATCATGGCCGCGCTCTGCGTGGGGCAGGCGGTAAAGCCCCGCGCACTCAGCCATCCCCGCCTCTTCATCTTCGGTACGCTGGAAGCGCGCCTGCAGAGCGTCGATACGCTGATCCTCGGCGGGTTAAACGAAGGGTCCTGGCCGGGGCAGACGGCCAACAACCCCTTCATTTCGCGCAGCATGAAGACCGAGATCGGTCTGGAGCCACCGGAGCGCCGCATCGGTCAGCTTGCGCACGATTTCGAAATGGCGAACGGTACCCGCGATCTGATCTATTCCCGCGCCCTGCGCCAGGGTTCGACGCCGACGGTCGCGTCGCGCTGGCTGCAGCGGCTGATCGCGCTCGGCGGCAGGGAGTTGGAGGACGCGATGAAGGCCCGCGGCGACCAGTATCGCCATTGGGCCGCGATGATCGACGAGGGCGAAAATCAGGCCCCGGCGCTGCGCCCGGCACCAAAGCCGCCAGCGGAGCTGCAGCCGAAGAGCTATTCCTTCAGCGAGGTGGGGCGGCTGCGGCGCGATCCCTACTCGATCTACGCCCGGCGCGTGCTGCGGCTCGATCCGGTCGATGCGTTCAACCGCGATCCCGGCCCGGCCGAGCGCGGCACGCTCTACCACAAGATCATCGATCGCTTCGTCCGCGAAGGGCATGTGGCCGGCACGCCGGACGCGGCACTCGCCATGGATCACATCATCGCCGAGCTTTTCGATGCCGAGCGGCTTCCCGTTCATATCGACAGCGTCTGGCGGCCGCGGTTCCGCGAAGTGGCGCGCGCCTTCCTTGCCTGGGAAGCGGAACGGCGCCCCGAAGTGCGCAAAACGGCGACGGAAGTGCCCGCCGGCGTCGAGATCGAGCCGATCGGCATTCGGCTCACGGGCGTTGCCGACCGCATCGACATCAAGAGCGACAAGGGCGCGGATCTCATCGACTACAAGACCGGCTACAATCCCTCTCCGCCACAGGCGCGCGCGCTTCTCGATCCACAGCTGGCATTGGAAGCCTATGCGCTGAAGGCCGGCGCGTTCCGCAACATCGGCGCACTGATCCCCGAAAACCTGCTTTATGTCCGGCTGCGGCCCGGTGACCGCTTCAAGGTCGACCAGGTCAACAACGAGCATTCCAGCCGTGGCGGCAAGACGGAAACGAAGTCGGCTATGGATCTCGCGCAGGAATCGATGGACCAGCTGGTGAAATTCGTCTCGCTGCTGCAATCCGGCGAGAAGGGCTTTTCCTCGCGGCTGATTCCTGCTCAGCAGTTCGAGTATGGCGGCGACTATGATCACCTCGCCCGCGTTTCGGAATGGTCGACGGCGGAGACCGAGCAGGAAGGCGGCGGCGATGAGTGATTTTCCCGCCGACGATATCGCCATCCTGCCCGAGAGCGACGATCCCGGTGTGTGGATCAGCTGGACGACCATCCAGCAATCGATCGCCTCCGACCCCGAACGCTCGGCCTGGGTCTCGGCCAATGCCGGCTCCGGCAAGACCCATGTGCTGACGCAGCGCGTCATCCGCCTGCTTCTCGCAGGCGCACGCCCTTCGGCCATCCTCTGCCTCACCTATACCAAGGCGGCAGCGTCCGAAATGTCGAACCGTGTCTTCGATCGGCTTGCCGCCTGGGCGACGATGCCGGACGAGGAACTGAAGAAACGCATCGCCGATATCGAGGGCAAGGAGCCCGATCTCTTCAAGCTCGCCGAGGCGCGGCGGCTCTTTGCCAAGGCGCTGGAGACGCCCGGCGGATTGAAGATCCAGACCATCCATGCTTTCTGCGAGGCTTTGCTGCATCAGTTCCCGCTCGAGGCAAACGTCGCCGGGCACTTCTCCGTTCTCGATGATCGAGCGGCCGAAGTCCTGCTCGATGATGCACGCCGCGCGTTGCTGACGGCAACGACGCCGCATGGTGATGCCGAACTGGCGCGAGCTTTCGACTATATACTCGATCTCGGCGATGAATCCGGCCTTGAGACCCTACTGGGTGATATCGTCGCCAATCGCAATGCTATCCGACGCTTCACCGAAGCGGCCGAGCGCAAAGGCGGCATCGAGGCCGCGCTGCTTGCCCGGCTTGGCCTTTCGCCAGGCGAGACGGAAAGGAGCATTGCCGAGCAATACTGGCCGCTGCCGGGCCTCTCAGGCGCGACGCTGGAGCTTTATCTCAGGCTCGCAGACGAGAAGGGCGGCGCCAAGGCGCAGGAAATGGCCTACGCACTGCGCCTTGCCAAGCGCGAGGCAGATCCGATCGCACGCGCCGAAATCCTCGAAAAGGCCATGCTAACCGCCAAGGGCGAACCGAAGTCGGACAGCCAATTCTTCGTCAAGGCGATGCTTGCGGATACGCCGGCACTCGCGGATGCCGTCGCTGAAGCACGCGCCCATGTCATTGCCTGCCGCGACCGGCTGAAGCTGATGCGGATGTATCGCGCCACCCACGCGGCCCTCATTCTTGCCGATCGCCTGAACCGCGACTACGAGGAGCTGAAGAAGCGCCGCAGCCAGCTCGATTTCGAAGACCTCATCACCCGCACGGCCGATCTCTTGACCAAGAAGGATGTCGGGCCGTGGATTCACTATAAGCTCGATCAGGGCATCGACCACATTCTCGTGGACGAGGCGCAGGATACGAGCCCGATCCAGTGGAGCGTCATCCAATCGCTGGCCGAGGATTTCTTCTCCGGCGACAGCGCCCGGCCGACCCTGCGCACGATCTTTGCCGTCGGTGACGAGAAGCAATCGATCTATTCGTTCCAGGGCGCTCGTCCCGAACGCTTTTCCGAGGAAAGCGATCGCACGCGGCGGCGCGTGGCGGCGAGCGGCCAGCAATTCTCGTCGATTCGCCTGCCTCTCTCCTTCCGCTCGACGGCCGATGTGCTCGGCGCCGTCGACCATGTCTTTACGAGCCCGGAGAATGCCCGAGGACTCAGCGCCCTCAACGAGCCGGTGGTGCATCGCTCCAGCCGCATCGGCCATCCCGGCGCCGTCGATCTTTGGGAGATGATTGCACCGGAGCCGGCCGCCAGGGAAGAAGACTGGACCGCGCCTTTCGATTCGACACCGGAGAGTGCGCCGGCCGCCATCCTGGCGCGACGGATGGCGCATACGATCGGCAATCTTGTCGGTCGGGAAACGATCATCGAGAAGGGTAAAGCCCGTTTCATCGAGGCTGGCGACATTCTCGTGCTGGTGCGCAAGCGCGACAGCTTCGTCAATGCTCTGACCCGCGCCCTGAAGCGGCGTGGCAACATTCCTGTTGCCGGCGCCGATCGTCTGTTGCTGACGAGCCATATCGCCATTCAGGATCTTCTGGCGCTCGGCCGCTTCCTGCTGTTGCCGGAAGACGATCTTTCGCTTTGTGCGCTACTGAAGAGCCCATTGTTCGACCTTAGCGAAGAGGATGTCTTTGCCGTTGCCGCCTATCGCGACGACGAGGAAAGCGTCTGGAGCCACCTACAGAGATTTGCCGCAGATGGCCATGACCGCTTCAGTCAGGCGGTCGAGCGGCTGCGAACCTTCCTTGCTCTGTCGAAGAACCTTCCCGTTCATGATTTCTATGCGCGCGTGCTCGGCAGCTTTGGCGGCCGGCGGAAATTTCTGGCGCGGCTCGGCACCGAGGTTAGCGATATCCTCGACGAGTTCCTGACCTTCACGCTCGATCACGAGACGAGCGGCCTGCCCGGTCTGCAATCCTTCATCTCGACGCTGGAGCTGGAAGCACCGACGGTCAAGCGGGAGCAGGACAAGGGCCGCAACGAAGTCCGGATCATGACGGTGCATGCCTCGAAGGGGCTGGAAGCGCCGATCGTCTTTCTCGTCGATGGCGGCGGTAAGGCCTTCACCCATACGCACCTGCCGAAGCTGCGGCTGATCGAAACCGGCAGAGACGAAATCCCGCTGCCTGTCTGGGTGCCGGTCTCCGCGCTTGCCAATTCGCTGACGCAGGCCGATACCGCGCGGCTGCAGGCGCTGGCTGAAGAGGAATATCGACGGCTGCTCTATGTCGGCATGACCCGCGCCGCCGACCGCCTGATCATCTGCGGTTATCGCGGCATCCGCGAGAATGCCGATACCTGGCATGCGATGATTTCAGCTGCCCTGCGCGGCGATGAGCTGCACTGCACACAGAAGACCTTCACCGGCCCGGATGGCGACTGGGAGGGGTTGAGCTGGCGCGTCGCCCAAGTTCAGCTCGAATTCAAGGCCGCGAGAGAGCATGAAAAGCGTTCGGAACGGGCGGATTTGCCTGCAGGTCTGAGCCGGCCATTGCCGCCGCAGAAAAGCTTGCCGCGGCCGCTGAGCCCCTCCGGCGTCGGCACCGTCATCGATGAGGAAGCCGACGATCTGCTGGTGACTTCGGCGCTTTTCGGCGAGAAAGCCAAATCCGACCGCGCCTTGCAGAAGGGTCGCTTCATCCACCGTATGCTGCAGACCTTGCCTGAAATCGCGCCCGAAGAGCGCGCCGATGCCGCCCGACGCTACGCGGAGCGAGCCGCGCGCTTCTGGCCGCAGGCCGAGCAAGAGGCCCTGGTGAAGTCCGTCATGGCGCTGCTCTCCCATCCGGATCTGCAAGGCACCTTCAGCACTCATGCGCAGGCGGAAGTGTCGATCATGGGCACGCTGAAGCTCGCCAACCAGTCCTATGCCGTCTCCGGCCGTATCGACCGGCTGGCTGACCTGGACGATCGCGTCATCATTCTCGACTATAAGACGAATCGCGTACCTCCTGCCGAGGAAAGCGGCATCCCCTTCGCTCACAAAGCTCAGCTGGCCATCTACCGCGAGATTCTTTCGCCGCTTTATCCGGGAAAGCGCGTCGACTGCATGCTGGTCTATACCGAAAATGCCTCGATCTACACGCTGTCAGACAGGGCACTTGCATTGGCGCTTGCGGAGCTCGAGACAAAGTGAAATACCAGATATTGAAATATGGGCACCGCACCATCACATATCTAGCAACCCGCAAATCCTGGTAAGGAGCAGCCTATGGCTACCGTTAAAGTCGATACCTCCAACTTCGCCACCGAAGTGCTGCAGTCTGCAGAGCCTGTTGTCGTTGATTTCTGGGCCGAATGGTGCGGTCCGTGCAAGATGATCGCCCCGGCTCTGGAAGAGCTTGCCGTGCAGTTCGAAGGCAAGGTCAAGGTTGCCAAGCTCAACATCGACGAAAATCCGGAACTGGCCGCCCAGTTCGGCGTTCGCTCGATCCCGACGCTCGCCATGTTCAAGGCCGGCGAAGTCGCTGACATCAAGGTCGGCGCCGCTCCCAAGACGGCCCTGCAGAACTGGATCTCCAGCGCAGCCTGATCGGTATCGACTGTAGAAACAAGAGCCCCGCTTCGGCGGGGTTTTTTGTTGGTGCGGAGAGAGCGGGTCATCCTTGCCCTTCGAGGCTTCGCACCTCAGGGGTGAGGATGGAGCAGCCTCGTCTCCATGGCAACGCAGAGGCAACGAAGAAATGAGCCCGTAGCGGCTGGGCGCGAAGGTCAGCCCTCATGCTGAGGAGGCACAGGCCGTCTCGAAGCACGAGGGCGGGTGGTTGACCACCCGACCAGAATCACCGTGGCGGCGTGCCGTTGTCGGCTAGGACATCGCCGACCAGATAGAGCGAACCGCCGATCAGGATGCGTGGGGGAGGCGAATTTGGCACGGCCGCACCCTTGATCGCATCCAGCGCCTCAACGACGCTGGACATTGGTTCGGCGACAAGGCCGGCATCATAGGCTGCATTCGCCAGGATGACTGGATCGATCATGGCTTCGCTGCCTCGGATCGGCACGCAATAAACCTTTTCGGCCAGGCCGACAAAGGCTTTGAAATAGCCGATCGGATCCTTGGTATTGATCATGCCGATGATCAGAAACAGAGGCCGCGGCTGGCGCTCCTCGAAATTCGCCATGGCCTCGGCGATGACTTCGCCGGCGCCGGGATTGTGGCCGCCATCGACCCAGATCTCGGCGCGCTCCGGCGCATGCGTAACCAGCTCTCCTTCCGTCAGTCGCTGCAAGCGGCCCGGCCATTCGACCGAGGTCATCGCCTTTTCCATCATCGCTTCAGTCACGACGAAGCCAGCGGCCTTGACCGCCCGTATGGCGGCGGCCGCATTGCCGTGTTGGTGACGGCCCGGCAGGCGCGGCAGCGGCAGGTCGGCAAGGCCGAACTCGTCCTGATAGACCAGCTTGCCGTATTCCTCATGGGCGGAGAAATCCTGGCCGAAGACGGCGGTCGGGCAACGAAGCCGCTCGGCCGTCGAGATCAGCACGTCGAGTGCTGCATCATAGTCCTGATGGCCGATGACAACCGGATGGCCTGCCTTCATGATGCCGGCCTTTTCGGCCGCGATCAGCTCGACGCGGTCGCCGAGGTAGGGCTGGTGATCGAGCGAAATCGGCATGATGACCGACACGGCAGGATCGGAAATAACATTCGTGGCGTCGAAACGGCCGCCAAGACCAACCTCGATGACGGCAACATCTGCCGGATGTTCGGCAAAGAGGAGAAAGGTCGCTGCCGTCAGGATTTCGAAGACGGTGATCTTTTGCCCGCCATTGGCCTTGGCGATGCGTCTCAGCGCATCGGCAAACACGGCATCGTCGACGAGCTTGCCGCGGCCGCCCTTGACGCCGATGCGATAGCGCTCGTGCCAATTGACGAGATGCGGCGACGTGTGGACGTGGACGCTGTAGCCGCCGGCTTCGAGCAGCGCGCGGCAGAAGGCCGTGACGGATCCCTTGCCGTTGGTGCCGGCGATATGGATCACCGGCGGCAATTTCTGATGAGGGTTGCCGAGGGGGTCGAGCAGCCGGGTTATTCTCTCCAGAGAAAGATCGAAGCCCTTGGGGTGCAACCCCATGAGCTTCTCGATCTCGCGTGCTGCCTCGCTCATTGCGGACTGATCCATAGACGTCATCCCGCACCTCCGCCCGTCGGCAATCGATGATGTCAGGCGCTCGCTGCTATCGCCAGTGCTGCGCCATTCTTGCTCTTGACCGATACGTCGTTTGCCGGCGCCTTGGTCAGGATCTTCAGAAGCGTCGCCAGGGTGTCAGGAATGTCGTGACGCTTGACCACCATATCCACCATGCCGTGCTCCAGCAGGTATTCCGAGGTCTGGAAACCCTCGGGTAGCTTTTCGCGCAGCGTCTGCTCGATCACGCGCTTGCCGGCGAAACCGATTTCAGCCCCGGGTTCGGCCAAATGAATGTCGCCAAGCATGGCGTAGGAGGCCGTGACGCCGCCGGTTGTCGGATTGGTCAGAACCACGACGTAGGGCTGGCCTGCTTCCTTCAGCATGTCGACGGCAACCGTCGTGCGCGGCAGCTGCATCAGCGACAGAATGCCTTCCTGCATGCGGGCGCCGCCCGAAGCCGGGAACATCACGACAGGGCATTTTTCGGCGATCGCACGCTCGAAAGCCTTCACGATAGCTTCGCCGGCCGCCATGCCGAGCGAGCCGCCGATGAAGTTGAACTCATGCACGATGGCAACGAGCTTCAGGCCGCGAACTTTGCCGACGCCAGAGAGGATCGTATCCTCCTGCTCGGTTTTCAAGCGGCTGTCCTTCAGGCGGTCGGTATATTTCTTCGAATCCCGGAACTTCAGCGGATCCTGCGCGACCTTCGGCTGCGGCAGGGCTTCGTATTCGCCGTTGTCGAAGAGATCAGCAAGGCGAGCCTTGGCCGGCATCTTCATATGGAAGCCGGATGCGGGGATGACCCACTTGTTGTCTTCCAGATCCTTGTGGAAGACCATCTCGCCCGTTTCCGGGCACTTGATCCAGAGATTCTCCGGAACCTCGCGACGGCCCAGCATGGAATTGATCCGCGGGCGGACGTAGTTCGTGATCCAGTTCAATTCGAAACTCCTAATCGACCGAATTAATCGATATCCTAGTCGTCACCAAATGCCCATAGGGCTTTTCCCTCAATCCGCAGGGGATTGATGAGAGGCCTATATGGGAAAACTATTCGGCGGCAACAAGGCGGGCGGAACGCGTTCCTGTCGACAGGCCGCGCACCAGGGTGGCGACAGCCTGGATGGTGTCTGCTGTTGCCTTGCCGTCCTTGGTCAAGCTGGTGGCGATCTGGTTGACGATCGCGGTGCCTACAACGACGCCATCGGCGGAGGCGCCGATCAGCTTGGCGTGCTCGGCAGTCTTGACGCCAAAGCCGACGCAGACCGGCAGCTCGGTGTGCTGCTTGATGCGCTCGACGGCACCCGAGACCAGCGACGGATCGGGCAATGCTGAACCGGTGATGCCGTTCATCGAGACGTAGTAAACGAAGCCGGTCGTGTTCTTCAGAACCGTCGGCAGGCGCTTGTCATCGGTGGTCGGCGTTGCCAGGCGAATGAAGTTGATGCCCTTGCGGATCGCCGGGATACAAAGCTCGTCGTCCATTTCCGGCGGCAGATCGACGACGATCAGGCCGTCGATGCCGGCGGCCAGCGCATCGTCGAGGAACTTTTCGACGCCGTAGATGTAGATCGGATTGTAATAGCCCATCATGACGATCGGCGTATCGGCATCGACTTTACGGAAATCGGCGGCGAGCTGCAGCGTCTTCTTCAGCGTCTGGCCGGCCTTCAGGGCGCGCTGGCCGGCAAGCTGGATCGCCGGGCCGTCGGCCATGGGATCGGAAAAGGGCATGCCGAGCTCGATGACGTCGGCGCCGGCTTCCGGCAGCGCCTTCATGATCCCGAGCGAGGTCTCGTAATCGGGATCGCCGCCCATGAAATAGGTGACGAGTGCCGGGCGGCCTTCAGCCTTCAAAGCGGCGAAGCGTTTGTCCATACGTGCGGTCATGGCGTCTAACTCACATTCCCAGAATCTTGCCGACGGTAAAGATGTCCTTGTCACCACGGCCGGAGAGGTTCATCAGGATGATCTCGTCCTTGCCCATCTTGGGCGCGCGCTTGATGACTTCGGCGAGCGCATGGCTCGGCTCCAGCGCCGGGATGATGCCCTCAAGGCGCGTCAGCGTCTGGAAGGCTTCGAGCGCCTCGTGGTCCATGATCGGGACATACTCGGCGCGGCCGATATCGTTCAGCCAGGAATGTTCAGGACCGATGCCGGGATAGTCGAGGCCGGCCGAGATGGAATGACCTTCCTTGATCTGGCCATCGCCGTCCTGCAGCAGGTAGGTGCGATTGCCGTGCAGCACGCCGGGCGAACCGGCGGTGATCGAGGCACAATGCTCGTCACCCTGCAGACCCTTGCCGCCGGCTTCGACGCCGACGATCTTGACACCCTCGTCATCGAGGAAGGGATGGAAGATGCCGATCGCATTCGAGCCGCCGCCGACGGCCGCAATGACGAGATCCGGCAAGCGGCCTTCGGCCTCCAGGATCTGCGCGCGGGCTTCGGTGCCGATCACGGCCTGGAAATCGCGGACCATTTCCGGATAGGGATGCGGGCCGGCGGCCGTGCCGATCAGGTAATAGGTGTCTTCGACATTGGTGACCCAATCACGAAGGGCTTCGTTCATGGCGTCCTTGAGCGTGCCGCTGCCGGCTGTCACCGGAATGACCTCGGCGCCCAAGAGCTTCATGCGGAAGACGTTCGGCGCCTGGCGTTCGACATCGGTCGCGCCCATGTAGACGACGCAAGGCAGGCCGAAACGGGCGGCGACGGTCGCCGACGCGACACCGTGCTGGCCGGCACCGGTTTCGGCGATGATGCGGGTCTTGCCCATGCGCTTGGCGAGCAGGATCTGGCCGATGCAGTTGTTGATCTTGTGCGAGCCGGTATGGTTTAGCTCTTCGCGCTTGAAATAGATTTTCGCGCCGCCAAGCTCAGCCGTCAGGCGCTCGGCGAAATAAAGCGGGCTCGGACGGCCAATATAATGCGTGCCGAGAGACTTCAGCTCCGCCTGAAAGGCCGGATCGTCCTTCGCCTTCGCCCATTCCTCCTGCAGGTCCAGGATCAGCGGCATGAGCGTTTCGGCAACGAAACGACCGCCGTAAATGCCGAAACGGCCATCCTCATCGGGGCCGGAGCGGAAGGAATTGAGTTTAGGCGTCTGGTTCACTTTCTACTCCCTGCTGCCGGTTCCGGCAGACATGCTTCTGCAAAAGCGTCGAAAAACTGGTCGATCTTGCCGAGATCCTTCACGCCGGGCGCACTTTCCAGCGCGGAGGAAAGATCGATGCCGCTGGCCTTGGTGGAAGCCAACGCCTCGGCGACGTTGTCCTTGTTGACGCCGCCCGACAGCATGTAATCCACGCGATCGTCGAGCCAGCTCATCAGGCTCCAATCGAAGGATACCCCGTTTCCGCCCGGCAGCACAGAGCCGGCCGGTGGCTTGGCATCGAACAGAAACCGATCGGCAATGCCGATATAGGACTCCACCCGCTTCAGATCGTCGGCATCGCGTACCGACATGGCCTTCATGACCGGCACGTTATGGACCGCCTTGATGGTCAGCACACGCTCCGGGCTCTCATTGCCATGGAGCTGCAGCATATCGGGCTTCACCAGCGCCATGATCTCGTCGAGATCGTCATTGGTGGGATCGACCGTGACGGCAACGACCTTGGCCTTACCGCGCGCGCGCTCCGCCAGCTGGCCGGCGAGATCCGGCTCGATATAGCGCGGGCTCTTTTCGAAGAAGATGAAGCCGATATGGGTGGCGCCGCGCTCGAGAGCACGATCCACCGCTTCCGGCGTCTTCAGACCGCAAATTTTGACATCGGGGTTCATGGCAGCGGAGTGACACGAAATTTCGAAAGAGTCGAGCCTAAAGGCGAGGGTCAAGGGCGGTTTTTCGGCCCGCGACCCACGCGATGGCCTCTTGAAACAAAAGTTCGCGCTTTATTTCACGGCGATTACGACCTTGCCTTTGGCGCGGCCGGTCTCGACATAGGCCAGCGCCTCATTCATGCTCTGGAACGGGAAGACCCGATCGACGACCGCTCTTATGGCTCCTGCCTCTATCAAAGAGGTGATCTTGCGGAGCTGTCCGCCGTTCGCGGTCATGAAGAGGAACGAATAGCTAACGCCACGACGTTTTGATTTTCTGCGAATGCCGAAGCTCAACAGCCCCATGAGCAGCTGAAACAACCATCCGGAACCATTCTGCCTGGCAAACGCCGCGTCCGGTGGACCGGAAATTGAGATGAGCTTCCCGCCCGGCTTCAGGACACGAAGCGATTTCTCCAGCGTATCCTTGCCAAGGCTGTTCAGCACGACGTCGTAACCCTGCAATACCTTTTCAAAATCATCTTTTTTGTAGTCGACGACGACGTCGGCTCCGAGGCTTTTGACGAGATCGACATTGGCTGCGCTCGTCGTCGTCGCAACATGCGCTCCAAGGTATTTGGCGAGCTGGATGGCGACCGTTCCCACGCCACCCGAGCCCGCGTGGATGAGTACCTTTTGCCCCTTCCTCAGTTTTGCCTTCTCGACAAGCGCCTGCCAGGCGGTCAACGCAACGAGCGGCACCGACGCCGCCTCTTCCATTGTCAGGTTCTGCGGCTTGAGCGCCACGTCAGCCTCGTTCATCGCGATGAACTCCGCGAATGTGCCGATGCGATCGTGGCCCGGACGCGCATAAACTTCGTCACCCGGCTTGAAGCCACGGACACTGGGGCCGACCCGGACGACGACGCCCGCGACATCGTTGCCGAGGATGAGCGGAAGGCGATAAGGCAGGATGAGCTTGAACTCACCATCTCTGATTTTGGCATCGAGAGGATTCACGCTGGCGGCATGTATCTCCACCATCACATCGTTCTCTCTCAACTCCGGCACCGAGCTTTCACCGAACCGAAGAGCGCCGCCTTTCGCATAGCGATCGATCAGAAATGCTTTCATGGGACTGACTTCCGTTTCCAGGGTAGCGAATAGCCGGGCATCGAAGACGCAGCATCGGCAATGGAGGTTATCAGGCGGGAAGCCCGTTGAACTTGCGCAGGTTTTTGTCGACGAACGCTTCCGGCAGAAAACGGCGTATGAAGCGAACCTGCTTTGCCATCCTGCCTGCGGTATAGCGTCTCTTCGGCGATGCGGCATTGGCGGCTTTGACCACCATGTCGGCGACCACCTCCGGCGCGTCGCCTCTCTCGACGATCTCACGCATCAGCTTTTCCGCATCGGCGCGAGCTTTATCGTACGCAGAGAGCGGTCGATCCGGCCGCGTGATGTTCTCTTCGAAGGCGGTGCGGGTAACGCCTGGTTCGACGAGGACGACGCGTATGCCTTGCGTGCGGACTTCATGGTCGAGGGATTCGGAATATCCCTCTAGGGCATGTTTGGTCGATGCATAGAGCGCATTGTAGGGCGCAGGAATCAACCCGAGGATGGAGCTGATATTGATGATCCTGCCTTTTCTCTGCCGTCTCATCACGGGCAGGATCGCGTTCGTCACGCGCAGAACGCCGAAAACATTGACATCGAAAAGCGCCCTCGCCTGTGCCACGGAGGATTCCTCGGCGCCGCCAAGCAAGCCAATTCCCGCATTGTTGACGAGCAGATCGATCCTTCCGGCGCGGACCATTATATCATCGACTGCCGCCTGCACGGATCTATCGTCCGTGACATCACAGACCAGCATCGAAACGCCGTCGGGAGCGTCGGCCAACGGTTTCCGGCTGGTTCCAAATACTTTGTATCCCTCGCGCAGTAGCGCTTGCGCGGTCACTCGCCCTATACCGGAAGAGGCGCCCGTGACCAGGGCGACGCCGCGTTCTGTCTTACTCATCGGTCTTCGCTTTCATTTTCACGTGGAACATCGATGAACATTCTGTTACTATCAAATCAGTAGTAAGTCACTATCAAAAAGATATCGACATGAAGAATCTTTCAAACCAGCCATGTCTGATCGCCCGCAGCCTCGCATTGGTGGGCGATGCGTGGAGCATGTTAATCTTGCGGGATGCCCATGCAGGGCTCACCCGCTTTGACGAGTTTCGCAAGAGTCTCGGCATTGCGCCGACGATGCTAACCGCTCGGCTATCCGCGCTCACAGAAGACGGCCTGCTGGAGAAACGCCGCTACTCCGAGCGGCCTCCGCGTGATGAATATGTGCTGACGGCGGCTGGTCAGGATTTCCTGCCGGTCCTGTTTGCAATCGGGGCATGGGGGCGCAAGCATCGCCCAAGCGACGGCGCGACCCGTTTCTTCGACGCTGAAACTGGAACAGAGATCGATGCCGTCACGATTGACCGTGCGACAGGGGCTCCCATCGGAACGCGCCGGATCCGCATTGCCATGCCGGAATGAAATGTCCCGGGCGCGAGGAGCAGAGGTCTTGCTCGTGTAACATGCCGCTATCGGCTCACAGCGGAGTTTGAGCGCCTTCGATCGACCCAAACAGCATGTTCAATCAAAATCGATCGCGTGCAGCTGGCTGCCATGGCGCTTCAACCAGGCCTTGGCCTCGTCCATGTCGGGGCAAAGCTTGCGGCAGAGCGCCCAGAAGCGAGGGCCATGGTTCATCTCGCGCAAGTGCGCGACCTCATGGGCGGCGAGGTAATCGATGACCAACGGCGGCGCCATTACAATGCGCCACGAGAAGCTCAGGTTCCCTTGCGAGGAGCAGGAGCCCCAGCGGCTGCGAGTATCCTTCATAGCGATTGACGTGACGGTGGCGCGGATGGATTTGGCGTGGACAGCGACAAGCTTTTCCAGGTCGGCGCGCGCCTCCTTCTTGAGGAAAGTGGCGATGCGGCGGCCGGCATGTTCCGGCAGGCCGCTGACGCGCAGCACTGGAACGCCTTCAATCACGATCGCTTCGGTGAGGCCGCGCAGGGTTCCGGTATGCTCGATTCGATGGCGGACACCGCGCAGCAGGATTTCGCTGCCACTGCGCAGGCTGCCATCGGCCGCGAATTTCGCGAGCTTCGTCAGTAGCCAACCCTGATGCCGATCGAGGAAGGCATTGACCTCGCGTGCCGCCAACCCACGTGGAATGGTCATCTTCAGCGACCGCCCGCCGGGCTCGATCCGGAGCGTGATGCGCGTTGCGCGCTCGTGCTGGCGGATCGTCAGCGGCATCAGCCGGCCGGCGACCTCGAGGGTGCGCGTTTCCGGCGCGGGCGGCTTGGCCGGCTGTTTGCGGGATCTGGAGAGCAGCGGAAACATGAGGCAGTTTTATATGATTCGCAGGGATTTCTGGCAAAGAAAAACCGGCATCGGATGATGCCGGTTTTGACCTCGTGACGGAACTTCCGTCACGGCGTCTGGAATTCAGTCGGCGAGCCACCATTGTCATTGCGCTTGACGCTGTTGCGCTCGCGCATGAAACGGTCGAACTCTTCCTGGTCCTTGGCACGGCGCAGTTCGCGGGCATAGGAGTCGAATTCGGCGCGCATCTCATCCAGCTTGCGGCGTTCCTGCTCGAGGCGCTCAAGCTCTGCCCGGCGCCAGTCGTCGAAGGCGACGTTGCCGGTCGAGGAGAAAGAGTGGCGATGACGATTGCGATGACGTCCGCAGCCAGCAAACATGCCGTCAGTCCTTTCGTTCACATCCCGTTTGAATTCCCGCAAACGTTCTCCGAAGAGAATATAGGCGAGCATGGCGAAGCCCAGCGGCCAGAAGACCACGAAGCCAAGCACCATTAGGGCAATAGTAGCCGGAGTCCAATCCGGGCGAAGCAATGCAGATTGATTCATTGTCAGGTATCCTCGCACGGCGCATCGCCCCTCGACCGATACCGGTCAATGGTCAGGCTTCTGCGCGGTTTTTAAAGCTCTACCTGCATCTCAGCGCGTTCCAAGGACGCGCGGCGCGGTAAACGGCCCGATCATCTCTGCGGTACCGCTGCAATCGAGATGGTAACCTCTTCGTGAGGCTTCAATGGGATCGCCAGGCGGAATCGGACAAGTCCTTGAATCCACCCGGATAATTCAACAAAAGCTAATAGTTTGCACGGCAGGAACCACTCAGCCGTTCAACAACGCTCCGAACTGCTCCATCTATCTGATTTTATTTACTTTCAGGCGGACTTTCCGCCCTTGATGACGCGCTTGACGACCGACCGACCGGTACGGGCATGCTCGCGGGTGAAGGCGAGGATGCGCGGCGCGATCTCGCGGCGGAAGCGCGAGCCGTTGAAGACGCCGTAATGGCCGACATCCGGCTGCAGATAGTGCATGCGCATATGGTCGGGGATATTGGTACAGATGGTCTGTGCCGCATGCGTCTGGCCGACGCCGGAAATATCGTCGTTTTCACCTTCGACGGTTAGAAGCGCGACGTTGCGGATGGCGGAGGGATCGACGCGCTCGCCGCGATGCATGAGCTCGCCCTTGGGCAGCGCGTGTTTGATGAAGACCTGATCGACCGTCTGCAGATAGAATTCCGCCGTCAGATCCATGACGGCCAGATATTCATCATAGAAATCGCGGTGCTTTTCAGCCGGTTCGCCGTCATTCTTGACGAGGTGCACGAAGAAGTCCTTGTGAGCGATCATGTGCCGATCGAGGTTCATCGACATGAAGCCGGAAAGCTGCAGGAAGCCGGGATAGACGGGCCGCATGAAACCCGGCTGCGGCCAGGGCACGTTCATGACGACGTTGTCGGCAAACCATTCCAGCGGCTTCTCCTTGGCGAGCTGGTTGACGGCAGTCGGATTGATGCGGGTATCGATCGGGCCACCCATCAGCGTCATGGATGAGGGCGCCAAGCGATCGCCCGCCGCTTCCATAACGGCAGCTGCGGCCAGAACCGGCACCGAGGGCTGGCAGACAGCGACGACATGCGTATCCGGGCCGAGGTGGTGCAACATCTCGATGACGTAATCGATATAATCCTCCAGATCGAAGGTGCCCTCTGTCATCGGCACCATACGCGCATCGATCCAGTCGGTGATGTAGACGTCAGCACCCGGCAGCAGGGCTTCCACGGTGCCGCGCAGCAGCGTCGCATAGTGGCCCGACATCGGCGCGACGATCAGAATGCGGGGATCGGCACCATGGCCGGCGGGCAGGCTGCGCTCGAAATGGATGAGATTGCAGAAGGGCTTCTTCCAGACGATTTTTTCGTGCACGGAGACGCGTTTGCCCTCAATCTCGGTTTCAGGCAGGCCGAATTCCGGCTTGCCATAGCGCCGTGTAGTGCGCTCAAAAACCTCGAGGCTCGCCGTCAAGGTGCGGCCGAACACGGTATGAGAGAGGGGATTAAGGGGATTGGCGTAGGCTAGGCGCATCATGTCCGCCGCGGCGCGAAAAGGGGCGAGAGCGGCATGATTGAGTTCATAAAACTGATAAAACATGGGGGCTTTACCTTTCGTGATGCGGGGCATCCGGCCGCGCAAATCACCTAAATCATTGAAGCGCACGCTCTTGCGTGTCGCTGCCTTCACTGCGGCGCTCCTCCGGTCGCGCTGTGCAGCAGGATAATGACGGCTCCTCGGGCGCGATCCTCATCCTTCCTATAATCCAACCTAGCAGTTTTTGCTGCAGAGCAACATAACTACAATTGGTTCTTATCTATAAAAAACGCCGGAGAATCGCTTCCCCGGCATCAAGAATGATCTCGAAAGGTTAAAGTTCCTGAGCTCAGGCATCGGCGAGGAAGGTCTGGCGTTGGGTGCCAAGGCCTTCCATGCCGAGCTCGACGACATCGCCCGGCCTCAGGTACTGCGGCGGCTTCATGCCCATGCCGACGCCGGGAGGCGTGCCGGTGGAAATGACGTCGCCCGGGTGCAGCGACATGAACTGGCTGAGATAGGAGACGAGATAGGAGACGCCATAGACCATGGTCCTGGTCGAGCCATTCTGCATCATCTTGCCGTTGACTTTCAGCCACATGCCGAGATTCTGCGGATCGGCAATCTCGTCCTTGGTGACGAGCCAGGGGCCGATCGGGCCAAAGGTGTCGCAGGACTTGCCCTTGGTCCACTGTCCCGAACGCTCGGTCTGAAAGGCACGCTCGGAGACATCGTGGGAAACGCAGTAACCGGCGACATAATCAAGCGCATCGGCTTCGCTGACATATTTCGCCTTCTTGCCGATGATGACGCCGAGTTCGACTTCCCAGTCGGTCTTTTCAGAACCGCGCGGGATCAGCACATTGTCGTTCGGGCCGACGATAGCAGAGCTTGCCTTCATGAAGATGATCGGCTCCGGCGGTACGGTGGCGCCGGTTTCGGCAGCATGGTCGGAGAAGTTCAGGCCGATGCAGATGAACTTGCCGGTGCCGGCAACGCAAGCACCGAGACGCCCTTCCGGCAACTCGGGCAGGCTCTTCGGATCGAGGGCCGCAATCTTTGCCAGACCTGCCGGCGAAATCGCCTCGCCGCCGATATCGGCGACATGGGCGGAGAGATCGCGGATCTTGCCGTCGCTATCCAGAAGCGCCGGCTTTTCCTTGCCGACTTCGCCAACACGCAACAGTTTCATGGATTTTCCTTCCCTGCATTTTCAAAGACGAGATCGATGGCGTCATATATGAACGAGTTATTCACCAGTGTCATCAATCGATTTCCGAAAGCCTAGCATGGCTCGGCCCTTCGCGCTGGAAAAACAGCTTTTCTAGTTCGGGGATAATGACCTGGCGATTTCGACGATGACGTCAAAGGCCGTATTGATGTCTTCGGCCGTCGCCTCGAACTGACCGGCCTGGAAGCGGATGACCAGCCGGCCGCCGACGCGGGTCTGCGTCAGATAGATGCGGCCGTCATTGTTGATGGCATTGAGCAGTCGCTGCGTATGCTGTTCCTGATCGACCCCCGCAGGCGCCTTATGATCGAAGGAGAACAGCGACAGGAACGGCTCGGTGACAACCTCGAAATCCGGCTCTGCAGCTAGGCGCACCGCCAGATTCTGCGACCAGGACACATGGTTGCGGATCATCGTGCGCAATCCTTCCAGGCCGTGATAGCGCAACAAAAACCAGAGCTTCAGCGCACGGAAGCGGCGGCCGAGCGGCACGGACCATTCCGAGTAATTAATGATGCCATCGTGGCCGTGCGTGCGCAGATATTCGGGCTGGATCGCCAGCGTGCGGACCAGCGTCTCCGGCTCACGAACGAACTGGACGGAGCAATCAAATTGCGCGCCGAGCCATTTATGCGGGTTGAAGACGACGGAATCGGCCTGTTCGACGCCTTGCCACAGAGTGCGGAATTCCGGGCAGATCATCGCCGAGCCCGCCCACGCGGCATCGACATGGACATAGAGCCCATGCGCATGGGCGACCTCAACGACGGCGGCGATATCGTCGCAAGCACCGACGCTGGTGCCGCCGACGCAGGCGATGACGCCGCCCGGCAGCAAACCGGCAGCGCGATCACGCTCGATCGCCTCGGCAAGCGCCTTCGGGTCCATGGCCTTGTTAGGACCGTCGGTGGGGATACGCACCAGATTCTCATGGCCGATGCCAGCAATCCAGATGGCGCGGTCGATGGACGTATGGACCTGATCCGTGGAATAGATGCGCACTGCCTTGTTGGCCGCAAGCCCGCTTTTGTTGCCCTGCCAGTCCAGCGCTCTTTCGCGCATGACCAGCACGGCCGCAAGGGTCGCGGTCGAGGCAGAATCCTGAATGACGCCAGTGAAGGTTTTAGGCAGGCCGAGCGCCTGGCGCAGCCAGTCAACGACCTTCGTTTCAAGTTCGGTCGCGGAAGGCGATGTCTGCCAGAGCATACATTGCGCGGCGATGGCGCTGACCAGATATTCGGCAACGACCGAAACGGGAGCGGCATTGGCGGGGAAATAGGCGAAAAAGCGCGGGTGCTGCCAATGCGTCATACCGGGCACCAGGATATCCTCAAAATCTTTGAAGATATCCTCCATGGTTTCGCCCGTTTCCGGTGGAGAATCGGCGATATGAGCCGCAATCTCGCCCGGCGCCATCTTCGCCCGGACCGGCCTGTCGCGAAGCGAAGCACGATAATCCGCGCCCCAATTGGCCGCCTTCTCCGACCACTGCCGAAACTGCTCCCAATCCATGACGATCCTCCCTGCTCCATCGGACGGGCGGACCTTAGACCGGTTTCGATACTCGGTCGAGTATCAGAAAAGCTCGTCCAGCGCCGGCCCCAGCGGTACGATGCCGGTGGGATTGAGCGTCGAAATCGAGTAGTAGCCGCGCTTGATATGATCGAAGTCAACGGTTTCGGCAACACCTGGCCAATCGAACATACGGCGGCAGAAAGACTGGAGGTTGGCATAGTCCGACAACCGGCGGAGATTGCATTTGAACAGGCCGTGATAGGCGACATCGAAACGGACGAGGGTGACGAAGAGCCTGATATCGCTTTCCGTCGGATTGGCGGCAAAGAGGAAATCCCTGCTCTCCAGCTCGGTTTCGATCTGATCGAGGCAATCGAAGACCTCGTTGAAGGCTTCTTCATAGGCGATCTGCGTCGTGGCGAAGCCCGCGCGATAGACGCCATTGTTGAGAGCGGGATAGATCCGGGCATTGAAACTGTCGATTTCATCCCGCTTACCGGCCGGATAGAGATCGATGTCATTGCGGGCAAGATCGCCAAAGCCATCATTCAGCATGCGCAGAATATCGGAGGATTCGTTGTTGACGATCGTGCCCTTCTGCTTGTCCCATAGGACCGGTACGGTGGCGCGGCCAGTAAACGTCGGATCAGCCTTGGTATAGATCTCATGCATGTAGCTGGCGCCGTTTATCGGATCGTTCGTCGCACCGGGATAGTCGCCAAACTGCCAGCCCTGCTTGGACAACACGGGTTCGACGATGGAAACGGAAATGACCTCTTCCAGACCCTTCAGCTTGCGGCCAATCAGGGTACGTGAAGCCCAGGGGCAGATCAGAGCGACGTAAAGATGATAGCGGCCGGCCTCTGCTTTGAAACCGCCGTCACCCGTCGGTCCTGCACGACCATCGGGCGTGACCCAGTTGCGGAAGCTCGAAATCTGGCGAACGAAACCGCCCTTCTCATCCTTGGCCTGGACCGGCTGCCAATCCTCAGTCCATTTTCCATTTACCAGCAAGGCTCTGTCTCCGCTCGCACGCGTTCCTATAGGCGCGAAGCATAGCGGAACAAAATTTCACTGGAATAACGCAAACTTGAAACAGACTGTCTACCTGGCGAATGCAGATGCCTCTATGTATCAAATGACGCGTTTGCGATCAGGTTTATCGGAGAAATCCCATGGCGACATCCGTTTCCAACGTCAGGACCGACCATGCCAGCCGCTATCTCCAGCAGCTCTGCAAGCATTGGAGCCATCGCTTCAGCGTGGAATTCGATGCGGCTGCCGGCAGGGTGCCGTTCGGCGCGGAAAACTTCCTCGATCTGGCGGCCGAACCCGGCAACCTCGTCATGACGCTGACGGTCGAGAAGCCCGAAGACCTCGAGCGCATGCAGAACGTCGTTGCCGACCACCTCAAGCGCTTCGCCTTCCGCGAGGAGCTCGACGTAAGCTGGGCTGCTCGAATTTAAGTTTTCATCCGCTATTTATAACCAGCCAACGGCCAGTTTCGATCGCCTGCGGCAAATGCTCTCTAAGGAAGAAGCCCTCATGACATCAAGCAATAGCCGCGAATCCCAATATCCGATCGACAAGCTCTTTCTCGACCGCTGGTCGCCGCGCGCCTTTTCCAACGAGACCCTGCCGGAAGCCGACCTGCTGACCATTCTGGAAGCGGCGCATTGGGCACCCTCCGCCTCGAACCTGCAGCCCTGGCGTTTCCTCTATGCTCTGCGCGGCTCGGAACATTGGGACCGGTTTTTGAGCGTCCTGATCGACTTCAATCAGGGCTGGGTGAAATCCGCTGGTGCGCTGCTTTTTGTCATTTCCCGCACTCACAGCGGCGAGCTTGGCTCCGCCGAGCAGAAGCCCAGCTACAGCCACTCTTTCGATGCGGGCGCGGCTTGGGGCTTCCTGGCCATCCAAGCACATTTAGCCGGCTATGAAGCTCATGGCATGACGGGCTTCCACGTCGAAAAGGCGTATGAGGTTCTCGGCATTCCGGATGGCTTCCGCGTCGAGGCTGCCGTTGCGATCGGCAAGATCGGCGACAAGAATCAACTTCCGGAAAAGCTGCGCGAGCGCGAAGTGCCGAGCCAGCGCAATCCGCTTTCAGGACTGGCCTTCAACGGTACCTTCATCGCCAAGTAATCGATAAAAAAGAAAGGCCCGCCGAAACTATCCGGCGGGCCTTTTGTGTCTTCGTCAAACAATCAGATGTCGAGATTGGCGACGTTCAGCGCATTGTCCTGAATGAACTCGCGCCGCGGCTCGACCTCATCGCCCATGAGCCGGGCAAAGAGGCCATCTGCATCGGTCGCATCCGTGACCCTCACCTGCAGCAGCGAGCGGACGTTCGGGTCGAGCGTCGTTTCCCAGAGCTGCTCGGCATTCATCTCGCCGAGGCCTTTATAACGCTGCAGCGTCAGCCCCTTGCGGCCGCCGGCGAAGATCGTGTCCAGCAGCTGGCGAGGGCCGGAAATCTCCGTCTCTCCATCGCGGCGAACGAGCTTTGGCGGTGTGATATAGACTTCCTTTAGCCGCGCGCCGAGCTGATCGATAAGGCGGGCATCCTGCGAACCGATCAGTGCCATGTCGAGGAAGACGACTTCCTTGACGCCGCGTACGGTGCGCTCAAAGCGCAGGCCGCCCTCGCTCGTCACGGCACCAGTCCAGCCGCGCTCGGTTTCCTCGGCGATGACATCGAGCCGCTTGGCAACGTCATTGGCGAGTGCCTCCGCACGCGCGGGATCGCTGACCATTTCGGCATTGAGAGCGCCTGCAATTGCCGCCTGCTCGACGACGGAGCGATTATAGCGGGAATGCAGATTGTCGATCAGCGTGCGCAGGCGCAGTGCGTCGTAGATCGCCTCGCGCAGATCCTGACCGGTACGGACTTCGCCGTTGCCGAGGCGCAGGCTTGCATCGTCCGTGCCCTGGCCGATCAGATATTCTTCCAGTGCCTTCTCGTCCTTGACATATTGCACCGACTTGCCGCGCGTCACCTTGTAGAGCGGCGGCTGGGCGATATAGAGATGGCCGCGCTCGATGAGATCGGGCATCTGCCGGAAGAAGAAGGTCAGCAGCAGCGTGCGGATATGCGCGCCGTCGACGTCTGCGTCCGTCATGATGATGATCTTGTGATAGCGGAGCTTTTCGGCATTGAATTCGTCCTTGCCGATGCCGGTGCCGAGCGCGGTAATGAGCGTGCCGATTTCTTGGCTCGATAACATCTTGTCGAAGCGTGCGCGCTCGACGTTGAGGATCTTGCCACGCAGCGGCAGGATGGCCTGGTTTTCGCGCGAACGGCCCTGCTTGGCCGAACCGCCTGCCGAGTCGCCCTCGACGAGGAAGACTTCAGACTTGGCGGGATCACGCTCCGAGCAGTCGGCAAGCTTGCCGGGGAGCGAGGCGATATCAAGCGCGCCCTTGCGGCGGGTCAACTCGCGGGCCTTGCGGGCAGCTTCGCGGGCAGCTGCGGCTTCGACGACCTTGCCGACCAGAACCTTGGCTTCGGACGGATGTTCTTCGAGCCAGGTGCTGAGGGCTTCGTTGACCAGGCTCTCGACGACGGGGCGAACTTCGGAGGAAACCAGCTTGTCCTTGGTTTGCGACGAGAATTTCGGATCGGGAACCTTGACCGACAGCACGGCGGTCAGGCCTTCGCGGCAGTCGTCGCCGGTCAGCGTCACCTTTTCCTTTTTGGTAATGCCCGAGCTGTCCGCATAGGAGGTGATCTGGCGCGTCAGGGCAGCGCGGAAGCCGGCCATGTGCGTGCCGCCGTCGCGCTGCGGAATGTTGTTGGTGAAGCAGAGTACGTTTTCGTGGTAGCTGTCGTTCCACCACATCGCAACTTCGACGGTGATTCCGTCCTTCTCGCTGCGGATCGAAACCGGCTTTTGGACCAGCGGCTTCTTGGCGCGATCGAGATAGGAGACGAAGGCTTCCAGGCCGCCGTCGTAAAGCAACTCTTCCTGCCTGACGTCGGAATGACGCTTGTCGGTCAGAAGGATGCGGACGCCGGAATTCAGAAAAGCGAGTTCGCGCAGACGATGCTCGAGCGTGCCGTAGTCGAACTCAATCATGGTGAAGGTTTCGGAGCTCGGCATGAAGCTGACTTCGGTGCCGGTCTCGCCGCCCGCATCACCCGTTTCCTTCAGCGGTGCATCCGCCACGCCATGGGTGAAGCTCATTTCATGGATCTTGCCCTGGCGGCGGATCTTCAGCTTCAGCCAGACGGACAGCGCATTGACGACCGAAACGCCGACGCCATGCAGACCGCCGGAAACCTTATAGGAATTCTGGTCGAACTTACCGCCGGCATGAAGCTGGGTCATGATAACCTCAGCCGCCGAAACACCTTCGCCGCTGTGAATATCCGTCGGGATACCGCGGCCGTTATCGGTGACCGTGACCGAACCGTCGGGATTGAGCGTCACCGTTACGATATCGGCATGGCCGGCCAAGGCCTCGTCGATCGCGTTATCGACGACCTCATAGACCATATGATGCAGGCCCGAGCCGTCATCCGTATCGCCGATATACATGCCGGGACGCTTGCGCACCGCATCGAGGCCCTTCAGGACCTTGATGGAATCTGCGCCATACTCGGCGTTGCCACCATTATCGGTTACGGACGTGTCGGTCATATATTGAAGTCTTTCCAGTGTTTAGAGAACGCTGCCGATCCGTAGAGTATGATGCCGAAAAGTGTGAGCGGTTTTCGGACGGCATCATGCTCTACTTCTTTGAGTTTAGAGCGGATTCAGATTTCAGGTCGTTTCGACCCGAAATCTTCCGACTCTAACGAATCAGCGGTTTTTCCTAGCCTGTATATAGGATGTTTCACCCTGAAGTTCCAAACGGAAGGCCCCGAAATCAGGTATAAAACAGGGGATTAAGGCGGTTTTCAGCCGGTTTTTCCGGCATTTTCCAGAACCTTCGAGAGTTCGCGGATTGTTGCCGCGTCAAGGCTGCGGATCTTGCCTGCCAAGTGATTGACAAAGGCCGTATATTCCGGCGAAAGCCCGGAGGTATCGACGACAACGCGGGGGTCGGAAAACCGCGCCAGTAGGAACAATTCCTCGGCCTCGTCCCAGATGATGTTGAAATAACCGGCGATGCGCTGCAGGAGATCGAAGGTCGGCAGGCCGCGCTTTCCGTGTTCTAAGGCGGATAAATAAGCCGGAGTCACGTTCAGCGCAGTCGCCATCTGCTTCTGCGAGACGCCTTTACGCAGCCGCAGCTTGCGTACCGCTTCGCCGAACGGGGTCAAAGCTTTTCCCCCTTCAGGCGCGACAGGCGGATATAAAGCGCACCCTCGCCGCCGTGATGCTGCGCCGCCGTCTCATAAGAGGAAATCAGAAAGCGGAATTCGGGCTTGGAAAACCAGAGCGGCACGGCACGCTTCAGGGCTCCCTCGCTGCCCATGGAGCTGCCCTTGCCTGTTATGACGAGCACATGGCGAAGGCCGCGGCTATGGGCGCGCAGCAGGAAATCCAGAAGCATGCCATGGGCCTCGCTCTGGATGAGCCCGTGAAGATCGATCCTGGCCTCAAGTGCCAGATGCCCCCTGGCGATCTTGCGCTTGACGGGGCGTTCGAGCGGATGATGGCGGCCAGCGGGCTGCTTTACAGGCGCGGGAGCTTCCTGCGTTTCGGCCGAGGGAGGCACTGGCTTCGTCCTTGCGGCGCGGGCGCTTTCTTCGATTTCGGCTTCCGCCTGCAGTGCCGCTTCGAAAGCCTCTATATCGGCCACACGTCCGGGCATGGGACGCGTGCTCTTGGCGACCTTACCCCATAGGATTCGGTCTTCCGTGCTGAGCTTTCGTTCCTTGTTCTGCCGTTCCGGGGCCATCAGCCGAACCTCTGCGCCGCCGCCTTCGGGATGAGTATATAAAAATCGGCGTCATTGCGCACGGTCCCGGCAAGCTCGCCGGCATCGTAGCCGGAGCCGGTAAAGATATCGCCACGCGCCGGCCCAACGATCGCCGAACCCGTATCGAGCGCCAGCATCAACCGGGCGAAGGGCTTGCCTGCATCGAGGTGCTTCAGGCTTTCAGACCGGATGAAGAAGGGAAAACCGAAGGTGTGGATAAGCCTGTCGACCGCAAGGGAACGGCCAGGTACCAGCGGCACCTTCGCCGCTGCAATCGGCCCAAGAGCCGGGTCGCTAACATCGGCCTCGCGGAAGAAGATATAAGATCGATTGTGCCAGAGGACTTCATCGACCTGCTCGGGGTGTGCGTAGAGCCAGTCGCGGATCGTCTGCATGGAGATCGTCGCGCGATCCAGCAGGCCGCGGTCGATGAGCAGGCGACCGACCGCCGAAAAGGGATGACCGGCCTTGGCGGCATAGGTGATGCGGCCGAGACGCCCGTCAGGATAGCGCAGACGTGCCGCGCCCTGCACATGCACGAAGAAAATGTCGACCTTGGATTTCGCCCAGGCGATCTCCAGGCCCTTGCCATCGAGATAGCCGCGATCGATTTCGCCGCGGTCGGGATAAGCTGAAATCGAATCGCCCTGAAGCCTCCCGAACATGTAGGTAGGATCGAGCTCGGCGGGGCGATTGCTGTCATCGAGATCGATGAGATCGTCCGGTCGACGATAAAAGGGATAGCGGTATATCTCGTTCGGCTCGGCGGAGACTTCTATTTCCGGCTCATAGAAGGCTGTTACAAAGCCGGCCGCGCCGCCATCACGGCGAATGAAAAAGGGCTGACAGTGTTGCTCGAAGAAAGCCCGGGCTTCGGCCGAATTGCGCGGTTCCTTGCCTTCCGCCGCTTCGAGGAGCGTCAGGAGATCATCGGCCGACAGTCCCACTGCACCCGTGCGATAGGACTTCACATCGCGGATATAGGCGCGACAGTCTTTCATCGCGCGAAAAAGGCTGGAAGGATCGTCGTCCTCCCAGCCCTTCAGATCGGCGAAGGTTGCCGGTTCCAGCCTGAAATCCTGCGATAGGCTCGTCATTGTTCCGATTCGGTCGCCACAAGTTTCCAGTTCGGATCGCGCGAACGCGTGTCGCGGGCGAAGGTCCAGAGATCGCTGACCTCGGCCACCGCTTCGGCATCGCCATCGATCAAAGTGCCGGCCTTGTCGTAGGTGGCCGAGATCATCTGGCTGACGATGCGCATGGTGATGAGGACATCCGTTCCCTTCACCTCGGCGGTGACGATATCGGCCTTGTCGATACCGACAAAGGTGGACTTCACCTTTTCGCCCCTGGCTTCGCGTTCGGCGATGGCGGCATCGAAGCCCTCGTAGACCTCGCGCGACAGCAGGCCTTTCAGCGACTTGCGATCACCCTCGGCAAAGGCCATGACGATCATCTCGTAGGCCATCCGGGCACCGTTGACGAATTCCTTGGGATTGAAAGAAGGATCCGCCTTGCTCACGTCGCGCAGCGAATCATTGAGCGGCGTGCCGGCCGGGGTAAAGGCATCGATGGCAGCAAAACGATCTTCCTCTTCGGTCCCATCGCGCCGCGGCAAGGTCACCACCTTACCGGCATCCGGTGCCGTTGGGCCATTGGCCGGATCTGCGGAACCATAGAGATCGCGCGGCGGCTTCTCATTCCCCGTGCGGCGGCCGAGAACGCTGCGCAGCTGAAAGAAGATCAGCACCGCTGCCACCAGGAAAAAGATCGTCACAAAATCGTTTGCACCCATCTCGTATCGGAACCACCGTTAAAATTAAAAGATCAATCCCCATATAGTCCGCATCGATCTATCATTCAAATAGCGGACCGGTTTCTTTATTATACGCGCGAAACCAACGCTTACGCGAAGAAACCCCGCTCTCAGGACCACCGTAACATGCGCCTATCACTTCTTCCTATCTTCGTCTTTCTGATGCCTCTGGCTGAAATTGCCGGATTCATCGTGGTTGGAAAGATGATCGGCGTCTGGGCGACACTGGGGCTTGTCATCCTCAGCGTGCTGCTCGGTGCTGCTCTTTTGAGAATCCAGGGCATCGGCATTCTTCAGCGCATTTCGGCCGAAAGCCGCAATGGCGGCGATCCCGGCCGCGAGATGGTGCATGGCGCCATGATCGTCGTTGCCGCCTTCTTCCTGATGCTGCCCGGCTTCATCTCTGATATCATCGGCCTGCTGCTCTTCATCCCGGCCGTACGCGATCTCGCCTGGCAGGTTTTGCGCAAGCGCATCGTCGTCGTCGGCAATTCGCGGGCGTTCCGCCGCGGGCAGGGCCCGGGCCCGGGCCCGGGCGCCGGACCGCAAGGCCGGCCGAACAAACCCGGGAACGTTGTCGATCTCGATGAAGGCGATTTCCATCGGGAGCCAAACCGCAACTCGCCCTGGTCGGACCAAAAGCGGCTGGAAGACTAGAGAACGGCCTCCGGAGTGCCGGAGCCATAAGGGTTGTAAGCCCCTTTTCTAAATGCTAGATGGCGACACCCATCGAGACGTGAGAGGACACCCCCATGGCCAACGAGACCAACGGCAACGGTGCTGCCAGCCCGAGCCTCAGCATCCTTGCTCAGTACACCAAGGATCTTTCCTTCGAAAATCCGGGTGCCCCGCGCTCGCTTCAGGCCCGGGAAAATGCTCCCGACATCAATATCAATGTGAACGTCAACGCCAACCCGCTGTCGGATTCCGATTTCGACGTCGTGCTGACGCTGAGCGCCGAAGCCAAGGATGGCGAGCGCGTTCTCTTTCACACCGAGCTGGTTTATGGCGGTGTCTTCCGCGTCACCGGTTTCCCGCAGGAACACATGCTGCCGCTGCTCTTCATCGAATGCCCGCGCCTGCTGTTCCCCTTCGCACGCCAGATCATCGCCGACGTCACGCGCAACGGCGGCTTCCCGCCGCTGATGATCGATCCGATCGATTTCGCTCAGATGTTCACGCAGCGCATGGCCGAAGAACAGGCCCGCGCCCAGGTTTCGGCCGTTCCGAACTGAGCCTCGATTTTTCCTGTTCTGGAAACGAAAATGCCCGGATCGCACGTCCGGGCATTTTCTTTTGATTCTTGAAAAAACGCCCTATTCGGAAGCAGGGTATTTCGACCAGATTCCCTTCGTGCCGAGCTTGGCGACCAGCGCCGCATGAGCCGCGAGTTCCTCCTCGGTTAGCCGGCTCGGCAGCGGAGCGGGCCGCGCCAAGATATCGACGACGATTTCCTCCGCGACATCGTTCTGGCGCGAGCGCGCCGATGAACCGGTGACACTGCCAAGCCCGAGCGCCGTCTGCCGGCCGCCGATCATCTCGATATAGACTTCAGCCAGCAGTTCGGAGTCGAGCAACGCGCCATGTTTCGTGCGGTGCGAGTTGTCGATGCCGTAGCGACGGCAAAGAGCATCGAGCGAATTCGGACCCATCGGATGTTTGCGCCGGGCCATGGCCAAAGTATCGATCACCATGTCGGGCAGGATCGGCGGCCGGCCTAGCCTTGCGAATTCGGCGTTGACGAAACCCATGTCGAAGGTGGCGTTGTGCGCGATCCATTTGGCATCGCCGAAGAAGTTGAGGATCTTGTCGGCGACCTCTTCGAAGGGCGGCTTGTCCTTCAGCGATTCGTCGGTGATGCCGTGCACCGCGAGCGCATCCGGATGCACCTTGCGATCACCCGGATTGATATAGAGGTGCAGCGTGTTTCCTGTCGGGAAATGGTTGATGAGCTCGATACCGCCAATTTCAATGATCCGGTCGGCCCTGTTGTCGAGGCCCGTGGTTTCCGTATCGAAAATGATCTCGCGCATATCGAAACTCCGCTTTCCTATGTCTTGCTCTGCTGCTTGCGCCGCAGATCAGCAATAATCTCTCTGACCTGCTCGCCGGCCGCCTCGATACTTCCGCCGGTATCGATGACGTAATCGGCGCGCGCGCGCTTTTCCGCATCCGGCGTCTGGCGGGAGAGAATCATATTGAATTTTTCCTCCGTCATGCCCGGTCGGGCAAGCACCCTCTCCCGCTGAATCTGTGGATCGCAGCTGACGACAACAACCTTATCCACTCGTTTGTCGGCGCCGGTTTCGAACAGCAGCGGAATATCCAGCACCACCAGATCGGCGCCGGCCTCGCTTTGACGTTCCAGGAACTGACGCTCGCGTTCGCGCACCAGCGGATGAACGATGGCCTCGAGACGCTTGAAACCGGAGGGATCGCCGGCAAGCTTTCGGCTGAGCTCCTGCCGATCGACCTTACCGCCGCTGGTCGTTCCCGGAAAGGAAGCCTCGACCAGCTGCACGGCTTCGCCACTATAGAGATCATGCACGACCGCATCGGAATCGTTCACCGGTATTCCGGCTTCAGCGAAAAGTTTTGCCGAGGTCGATTTTCCCATGCCGATCGATCCGGTGAGCCCGATCTTGATCATATTAGTGCTTTTCCATATCGGCGATGATCAATGCCCTCAAGGTTTCATCGACCGCCGGACGTTTTCCGAACCATTTCTCGAAGCCCGGCACGGCCTGATGCAGCAGCATGCCGAGGCCATCGACGATGGCGAAGCCCTGTTCCTGGGCCTGGGCGAGAAGCGGTGTCTTCAACGGTACATAGACAATGTCGGTGACGACGGCGCCGTCTGCAAGAGAGGAAAAATCGATACGGGGCGATGCTTCGCCGTCCATGCCGAGCGATGTCGTATTGATAAAGAGACCGGCGCCCTGCATCACCTCATGGAGTGCGGCCATCGGATGGGCATGGATCCGGTCGCCGAAGCGATCCGCCAATTCCTGCGCCCGCTCGACCGTGCGGTTGACCACATGAATTTCCTTGAAGCCGCGGTCGCGCACCGCCTGGATCACGGCGCGGCTGGCACCCCCTGCCCCGAGGATGACGGCACGATCGCTACGATCCCAGCCAGGGTGACGCTCATCCAGGTTTGCCGTGAAGCCGCGGCTATCGGTGTTCGTTGCGTGCAGCTCGCCGCCTTCGAGCCACAGGGTGTTGGACGCGCCCAATTCTTCCGAAAGTTCGTCAGGCCGATCAGCGAGTTTGAACGCCGCTTCCTTATGGGGGATGGTGACGTTGCCGCCCACGAAGCCGCTGGTGCCGTCCTTCAAGGATGCAATGAAGGCTTCGAAAGCTTCTACGGCAACCTCATGGGCGCGATAGCTGCCGGCCAGACCGAGCTGTTTCAGCCAGTATCCATGGATGAGCGGCGAGCGCGAATGCTTGACCGGATAACCCGTTACAAAAGCGTTTACGCTTTGTGTTTCACGTGAATCATCCATCGATCGTCCCCAACTCTCGCAGTTTTTCCAGAAGCGGCAGCATCGGCAATCCAACGATGGTGAAATAGTCGCCGTCGATTTTGGAGAAGAGCTGGATGCCTTCGCCTTCCAGCTGATAGGCGCCGACACTCGACAAGGCCTTATCGCTGACGCGGCCCAGGTGGCGGTGAATGAAATCGGCCGATAATTCCCGCATGGTCAGATCGGCGTGAGACACATGCTCCCATATAATGTCGCCGTTGCGTGCCAACGCGATGGCGCTGTTCAGCCGATGCGTCTTTCCGGACAAGGTCCGCAGATGATTTTCCGCATCGGCTATCGACTTCGGCTTGTGGAAGACCTGGGCACCCAACGACATGGTCTGATCGGAACCGATGACGAGCGTGGCGGGAAAGCGATCGCTCACCTCTTTTGCCTTCGCCTTTGCCAGCACGAGCGCGACCGCATCCGGGCTGGCGCCACCCAGCTCCAGCGGTGCTTCGATCGCGCGCTCATCGATATCGGCAGCGATCGCCTGAAAATGCAATCCGGCGTTTTCCATCAGCATCCGCCGGAATGGGCTGGAGGATGCAAGGATAAGGGGCGAGGTCATGACGGCTGCCTCCGAGATAGTCATGGGGAGCGCTTAGCGCAGCTTGGGTCGCAGGGCAACAATGGCGGCAGCCGTCTCCTCGATGGAACGGCGTGTGACATCGATAATCGGCCAGTTGTGCCTGGCGCAGAGCGAGCGGGCATATTTCAGCTCTTCGGAGATCGCGGCCCGATCGGTGTAGTCGCCTCGATCGAAGCCGGGCGTCGTGCCGAGGATGCGGTTTTCGCGAACCTGTGAGATACGGTCGGTCGTCGCAACAAGTCCGACGATCAAGGGCTTCGTCGCCCTGGTAAGGCCTTCCGGCAACGGCACGCCATGGACGATCGGAATGTTTGCTGTCTTGATGCCGCGGTTGGCCAGATAGATGCTCGTTGGTGTTTTCGAGGTTCGGCTGATACCGATGATGACGACATCGGCATCATCATAGTCATCAGGCATCTGGCCGTCGTCATGATCCATGGTGAAGTTCAGCGCTTCGATGCGGGCGAAATAATCCGCATTCATCACATGCTGCGCGCCGACGCGGCGGCGCGAGGCTGTGCCGAGATAGGTCTGAAAAACATTCATGACCGGCTCGAGAACATTGACTGATGGTACGCCCATCTCCTTGCAGCGCTCAGCGATGAAATCGGCAAGTTCTCGATCGACGATCGTATAGAGGACGATACCCGGGCTGTGGTCGATCGCCTCCAAGACAGGCAGAAGCTGCTTGCGGTTTCTGATTAGCGGATAGACGTGCTCGATCGGCTGGCTGGCATGGAATTGCACGGAGGCGGCGCGGCCGGCGGAGATGAGAGTCTCGCCCGTTGAGTCAGAAATCAGGTGCAGATGAAAGAAGCTCGTCCGGTTTTCCACGCTACTTTCCATCGCCTGTTGATATCTCGGGAGAAAAGAGAGGTACGAGAAGGGGGCTATCTAGGGCAAGTGGAAAACGGCCAAGTTTTCCACATTTGGAATTTTCGAGAGACGGCTTTCGCGGCGGCTGTGGGCAATGTGGACAAGATTGGCAACACCTCGCTCATCCCCGACTTGTCCCCAGACCGGGACGAGCCAAATTTCTCTTCAACCCCCTCAAAAGATTGAAAAATCGCCTTTCTTTTCCACATATCAGCTTGTGATCCCGAAATCTCTCCCGATTCCATGCTCGAGGCGCGACAAATTGGACAGGCAAGGGACGAACTTTAATCCTTGCTACTCACCGACTCTAAGAAATAGAAACCTTTTAATATATGTTTGGTTTTATATAGGACGACGTCTGTGACCGATGAACGCCGGAAGATCCTGCGGGTGCTGAGCGGCGAAACGCTCACCCCTCCTCCCCTCTGGCTGATGAGACAGGCAGGTCGCTATCTACCCGAATATCGTGAAACGCGTGCGAAAGCCGGAAGTTTCCTCGATCTCTGTTATACGCCCGACTACGCTGTCGAAGTGACGCTGCAGCCGATCCGGCGTTATGGCTTCGATGCTGCCATTCTCTTCTCCGATATTCTCGTCATCCCGGATGCGCTGAAGCGGAATGTTCGCTTCACCGAGGGACATGGGCCGGAAATGGATCCAATCGACGAGACGGGTATCCTGGCTTTGAAACCAGAGGGCATTCTGGCGTATCTAGAGCCCGTCATGGAGACGGTGCGACGGCTGCGGCGGGACTTGCCCCAGGAAACCACGCTTCTTGGCTTCTGTGGAGCTCCCTGGACCGTTGCGACCTATATGATCGCCGGACACGGCACCCCGGATCAGGCTCCTGCCCGGCTGTTTGCCTATCGCTATCCTAAGGCCTTCGAACATCTGCTGATGCTGCTTGCCGAGATCTCGGCCGATTACCTCGTGGCGCAGATCGATGCCGGTGCGGATGCCGTGCAGATTTTCGATTCCTGGGCGGGCGTGCTTGGTGAGAAGGAATTCGAGGCTTTCGCCATCAAGCCCGTCGCGAAGATGATCGCGTCGATCAAGACGCGGCGGCCGCGGGCTCGGGTAATCGCCTTCGCCAAGGGAGCGGGCTATCTGCTGAAAACCTATCGGCAGAAGACCGGTGCCGATGCGATCGGGCTTGATTGGTCCGTACCGCTGGCCTTCGCGCGGGAGCTTCAGAAGGATGGCCCGGTGCAGGGCAATCTCGATCCGATGCGTGTCGTTGCCGGCGGCAAGGCGCTGGACGACGGGATCGACGATATCCTGCAGCAGCTCGGGAATGGCCCGCTGATCTTCAATCTTGGGCACGGCATTACGCCGCAAGCTGATCCGGCCAATGTGGCGGCGCTGGTCGAACGCGTGCGGGGATGGAGGAGCTGATGACCGTGGAAAAGCAGACGGATTCCGCGGCGGGCCAGAAGGCCGGACGGCGGGCCTATTTCATGATCCTGATCTTTGCGGCGCTGGCGATCGGGCTTTTCGCCTGGCATCCGGCCGATCTTTATCTCTGGATCAAGGCGCTGCACATCATCGCCGTGATCTCGTGGATGGCCGGCATGTTCTATCTGCCGCGGCTTTTCGTCTATCACACCGATGCCGAACCCGGCTCCCAGCAATCCGAGACGTTCAAGGTGATGGAACAGCGGCTGCTGCGCTACATCATCAACCCGGCGATGATCCTGACCTGGATTTTCGGGCTTTATCTTGCCTGGTCGGTGTATGATTTCCAGGGCGGATGGCTGCATGCCAAGATCGGGCTTGTCTTGGTTCTCTCGGGCGTTCACGGCCATTTCAGCAGTGCGGTCCGCGCCTTTGCCCGCGACGAGAACAAGCATTCGGCGCGCTACTGGCGTGTCATGAACGAGGCGCCGACGCTTTTGATGATCGCAATCGTCATTCTCGTGGTCGTCAAGCCGTTTGCGTGAAGCGGGACCGTATTAGGGGGCGGCGTTAAATTTCTTTCATTTTGCCTGCCCCCCTTGCGGTTCAGAAAGTGAGTCGCTATTTTCCCGCCATCTTCTCTTCGTGGCATGTATCCATTCTGTCGCCCGCGAGCGCCCCTATCGCGGTTCTGAATACGAGCAACATTGCCTTTCCCCTCCTAAAAAAATGAGTAATTCCCTTCATGGCTGAAATGAAGCTTCAGGAACTGAAAAATAAATCCCCGACCGATCTCCTGGCCTTTGCCGAATCGCTCGAGGTCGAAAACGCCAGCACGATGCGCAAACAGGAACTGATGTTTGCAATTCTGAAGGAATTGGCGAGCCAAGACGTAGAAATCATCGGCGAGGGCGTCGTCGAAGTTTTGCAGGACGGCTTCGGTTTCTTGCGTTCCGCGAATGCAAACTATCTTCCCGGTCCGGACGATATCTACATCTCCCCCTCCCAGATCCGCCGCTTCTCCTTGAAGACCGGCGACACGGTCGAGGGACCGATCCGCGGACCGAAGGAAGGCGAACGTTATTTCGCGCTCCTTAAAGTCAACACCATCAATTTCGACGATCCGGAAAAGATCCGTCACAAGGTTCACTTCGATAATCTGACGCCGCTCTATCCCAATGAGCGCTTCCGCATGGAACTCGACGTACCCACGTCGAAGGATCTTTCGCCCCGCGTGATCGATCTTGTTGCACCGCTCGGCAAGGGCCAGCGCGGCCTGATCGTCGCTCCGCCGCGCACGGGTAAGACCGTCCTGCTGCAGAACATCGCCCATTCGATCACCGCCAATCATCCGGATTGCTACCTGATCGTTCTCTTGATCGACGAGCGTCCGGAAGAAGTGACTGATATGCAGCGCTCCGTCCGCGGCGAAGTCATCTCGTCGACCTTCGACGAGCCGGCCGTGCGCCATGTTCAGGTCGCCGAAATGGTCATCGAAAAGGCCAAGCGCCTCGTCGAGCACGGCCGCGACGTCGTCATCCTGCTCGATTCCATCACCCGCCTCGGCCGCGCCTACAACACCGTCGTCCCCTCTTCCGGCAAGGTCTTGACCGGTGGTGTCGACGCCAACGCCCTGCAGCGCCCGAAGCGCTTCTTCGGTGCCGCGCGTAATATCGAAGAAGGTGGTTCGCTGACGATCATCGCGACGGCCCTGATCGATACCGGCAGCCGCATGGATGAAGTGATCTTTGAAGAGTTCAAGGGTACCGGTAACTCGGAAATCGTTCTTGACCGTAAGGTGGCCGACAAGCGCATCTTCCCGGCGATGGATATCCTCAAGTCCGGTACGCGCAAGGAAGACCTTCTCGTTCCGCGCCAGGATCTGCAAAAGATCTTCGTTCTTCGCCGTATCCTCGCGCCCATGGGCACGACCGATGCGATCGAATTCCTGATCGACAAGCTCAAGCAGACGAAGAACAACCCGGATTTCTTCGATTCGATGAACACCTAACCTGCTACGGGATTGCTCCTGTCGAAGGATTATCGGTGTTGAATAGTGCTATGATCGGGCTGCGTTATGCGGCCCGATTTTGTTTTTGATGTATCGAACGTCGAAGTCAGAAATTCTTCGGCAATCGATTCGGATGCGGTTCAATCTGATGTTGGCGACAAGCGAGACAATCTATGCACTATCCAGCGGCGGCTTGCCCGCTGGAGTTGCTGTGGTGCGTATCAGCGGAAATGGAGCCTTTCGCGCGGCCAAGTCGCTTGCTGGCGCGTTGCCGATGCCACGACAAGCGACTCTTAAAACGATTCGGACTCGTAACGATCTAATTATCGACCGAGCTCTTGTCCTGACTTTTCCCGGTCCTGCCTCCTTCACGGGTGAGGATTGCGTGGAAATTCACGTTCACGGCGGCAAGGCGGTGGTGAACGCGCTCCTCGACGAGCTCTCGAGGTTCGAAAACTTTCGCCTAGCGGAACATGGGGAGTTCTCCCGACGAGCGCTGGAAAATGGAAAGATGGATCTGGTGGAGGTAGAAGGCCTTGCCGATCTTATCAGCGCCGAAACCGAGATGCAGCGGCGGCTCGCAATGGAGCATGCCGCCGGGGGGCTATCGGACCTCTATAACAGCTGGGCAGATCGTTTAACGCGCGCGCGTGCTCTGATCGAAGCGGAGCTGGACTTTGCCGATGAGGATGATGTCCCCGGCTCCGTATCGGATATGGTCTGGGCGGATATGAAGCAATTGCACCGCGAGCTGTCTGACCATCTTGCAGGCGCCGATCTCGGCGAGATTATTCGCGACGGGCTAAAGGTGGTGATCGCGGGCCCACCCAATGCCGGCAAATCCAGCCTGATGAACGCGCTAGCGAAGCGCGAAGTGGCGATTGTCACAGACATTGCCGGAACCACCCGTGACGTGCTGCACGTCGATCTGAATATCGAGGGATATGCAGTCAAGCTCTACGATACGGCGGGGCTTCGGGAGACTAACGAGATCGTCGAGCGTGAAGGCATTCGCCGTGCGTTACGCACAGTGGCAGACGCAGATCTGGTTTTATCTCTGGCCGAAATCGGCGAGGAACCGCAACGCGCCTTTCCAGGCTTTGCCGGCAAGGTGCTGACTGTCGGAACAAAATCTGATATTCACCCCGGCATTCACAATCGCTATGATGTAATGATTTCAGCCGTGGACGTCGCCGGATTGAATGAGTTGCATGAGCTTCTTCGGCGGGATTTGCAGGCACGTTCGGGAATGCTGTCCCTGGCTCTTCCTAGCCGCTTGCGTCATCGCACATTGCTGACCGATAGCCTTGGTGCGGTGGCGGCGGCGCTCGCGTTCGAGGATCGAGGTCTGGATATTAGAGCGGAGTACTTGCGGCAGGCGGCCACGAGCTTGGGGCGCATAACCGGACGCGTCGATGTCGAAGATCTACTGGATGTGATCTTCTCGGAATTCTGCATCGGCAAATGATTCACGTGAAACAGAGAGCGGCATACCCTAGCTGAACGTTTCACGTGAAACCTTCTTGACTCCTGAAATTGGTGTGCCAAACAAACGGCACGGCCGAGGACTTGATGATGTTCGATAAAGCGTATGATGTGATTGTTGTGGGCGGTGGTCATGCAGGGAGCGAAGCTGCCGCTGCATCGGCGCGCTTGGGCGCGCGCACGGCGCTCGTGACGCATAGGCGCGAGACGATCGGTGTCATGTCCTGCAATCCCGCGATTGGCGGACTTGGCAAGGGTCACTTGGTTCGCGAAATTGACGCTCTTGACGGCTTGATGGGCCGCGTCGCGGATGCGGCGGGCATTCAATTTCGCATGCTCAATCGCAAGAAAGGCCCGGCGGTGCGAGGCCCCCGCACGCAGGCGGATCGGAAGCTGTATCGCCTGGCCATGCAAGCAGAGATCGCCGCCATCGATAATCTCGATGTTATAGAGGGTGACGCTTTCGATCTTGCCTTTGAGCACGGCCGCGTGTCCGCCGTGATCTTGAAGGACGGGCGTCATATTCCCTGTGGGGCCGTCGTCCTGACAACAGGGACTTTTCTTCGCGGCCTTATCCACATCGGCGATAGAAAGATACCGGCGGGCCGCGTCGGAGAAGAACCCTCTATTGGACTCTCGAATACGTTGCTCCGGCATGGACTGGCATTGGGTCGGTTGAAGACCGGGACACCTGCCCGGCTTGATGGTGCAACGATCGATTGGGACTCGGTCGGGCGTCAGGGTGCGGATGAAGATCCGACGCCTTTTTCCTTCATGACGGATGCTATCGTGAATCCGCAGATCGAATGCGGTGTTACCCGCACGACGCCGGAAACGCATAGAATTATTGCTGAAAACCTGAAGCGGTCGGCGATGTATTCAGGGCAGATTGAAGGTGTCGGGCCACGCTATTGTCCTTCCATAGAGGACAAGATCGTCAAGTTCGGCGAGCGTGATGGCCACCAGATCTTTCTGGAGCCAGAAGGTTTGGACGACACTACGGTCTACCCGAACGGCATATCCACGTCCCTGCCGGAGGACGTTCAAGAGGAATTCGTCAGGACCATTCCGGGTCTGGAACGAGTTCGCATTCTTCAACATGCGTACGCGATCGAATACGACCATGTCGATCCGCGCGAATTGAAGCTGTCCCTGGAAGTGGAGAAGATTCCCGGCCTTTTTCTGGCAGGCCAGATCAATGGTACAACGGGATATGAAGAAGCTGGCGCTCAGGGGCTCGTTGCGGGACTGAATGCTGCGCGTCTAGCGGCGGGCGGCAAATCAATCGAGTTCAGTCGTACGGAATCCTATATTGGGGTGATGATTGACGATTTGACCTCGCGCGGTGTCGCGGAACCTTATCGCATGTTTACATCGCGGGCGGAGTATCGCCTATCGCTGCGGGCAGACAACGCAGACGTTCGTCTGACGCCGATGGGTATTGCCGTAGGCTGCGTCGGTTCTGATCGGGCCATGCGCTTCGAGCAGTATATAAAGACTCTTGACCAGGCCCGCGATCGCTTGAAGAGCTTGACGGTTACGCCGAATGAAGCAGAACGCGCCGGAATGCATCTTAACAAGGATGGCCAACGCCGCTCGGCTTATGAGCTTCTTTCGCATCCGGGCCAGTCCATTGAAAGTCTCTCGCACATTTGGCCGGAACTGCATTCAATGCAGCGAAGGATTGGCGAGGCGATAGAAATCGAGGCGGCCTACGCCGTTTATATGGATCGCCAGACCGCCGATATCGTTCAGGCTCGGAGAGAGGAAGAGCGTGCCATACCGGCAGAATTCGACTTCTCCGTTATTTCGGGATTATCCAACGAGCTGAAGCAGAAGCTCACGGCCGCCCGCCCCAAGAATATCGCGCAAGCATCACGCCTTGACGGAATGACGCCGGCTGCAATCTCTTTGCTGTTGGCTTATCTAAGGAAGTTGGGTACAGCCGAAGAGCAGAAACTCGTTTCCTGACAATACAAGGTTAGAGAGTCCATAATATGGAATTGAACGGCGTACGTGTTTCACGTGAAACACAGGAGCGGCTGCAGCATTTTGCACAACTCTTTCAAAAATGGGCAAAGACCATCAATCTTGTCGCGCCGTCCACAATCGATGATCTCTGGCGTCGCCATATCTCGGACAGTGCGCAGATTTTTCAATTGCATCCCGTAACCGATCATTGGGTTGATTTGGGAAGCGGTGGCGGATTTCCGGGCGTGATAACTGCGATCCTGCTTGCAGAAAAAGGCGCAGGTCATGTCGATCTGGTCGAGAGCAATCAGAAGAAAGCTGCTTTTCTGCGCGTCTGTCTGCGTGAATGCGATGCCCGCGGCGCGGTTCATGCCATTCGTATCGAAGAGGCACCCGCAGCCATCCAAAACTGCGATATGATCTCCGCTCGCGCCCTTGCGGAGCTTGAGACATTGCTGGACTACGCGGAGCCTTGGCTCATGCGCAATGAAAATCTCCGCCTTCTGCTGCACAAAGGCCGGGATTACGAGCGGGAGCTTCAGAAAGCCCGTGGTCGTTGGCAATTCGATCTGGTAAAACATCAGAGTGTCGTTGAGCGAGATTCGGTTATTTTGGAATTCAGCCACCTTCGACGCCTGATTTAACCATAATTGGATATGCGGCAGATGATCGGCGAGCGAAACCGGATTATTACCATCGCAAATCAAAAGGGCGGCGTCGGCAAGACGACGACGGCAATCAACCTCGCGACGGCCCTTGCCGCCATTGGCGAGCGTGTCCTCATCGTCGATCTCGATCCGCAGGGCAATGCTAGCACGGGTTTGGGTATTGAACGGCGCGATCGCAAATTGTCTTCCTATGATCTGCTCGTCGGTAGCCACGGTATCATGGACACGGTGCAGGAAACGGCCGTACCGAATCTCTTTATTGTGCCGTCGACGATGGATCTGCTCGGGATTGAGATGGAGATTGCGCAGCAATCCGATCGCGTCTTCAAGCTGCGCCGTGCGTTGAATACGCCGGACGCTCTCTCCTTTTCCTATATTCTCGTTGATTGCCCACCCTCGTTCAATCTCCTGACGATGAACGCGATGGCTGCGGCGCATTCCGTTTTGGTGCCGTTACAATGCGAATTTTTCGCCCTGGAAGGCCTCAGTCAATTGCTGGAGACGGTCGATCAGGTTCGGCGCACGGTCAATCCATCCCTGGACATCCAGGGGATCGTCCTAACCATGTTCGATTCCCGTAATAATCTAGCGCAGCAAGTGGTGAGCGACGTACGGACCCATCTGGGCGAAAAGGTCTACCACACGTTGATTCCACGCAACGTGCGCGTGTCCGAGGCGCCTTCCTATGGCAAACCAGCCATTCTTTACGATCTGAAGTGCGCCGGCAGCCAAGCCTATCTCCAACTGGCTTCCGAAGTCATTCAAAGAGAGCGGCAGCGGAAAGCTGCCGCCTGATATCTAGTATTTGTTTCAGGGTGAGTATCGGCAATGAATGATGATCTTTCGAAGCGGCGCCTTGGGCGCGGACTGGCGGCTCTCATCGGGGAGATGGACCAGCCGACGCCCGTGGATGCAAGCCGACCGGCGGTCAATCCCGATCGCTTGGTCCCGATCGAATTCATCAGCCGCAACCCGCGCAATCCTCGCCGCTATTTCGACGAGACCGAGTTGCATGATCTTGCCAGCTCCATTCGCCAACATGGCATCGTACAGCCGGTCGTCGTTCGCACCACCTCGGTCGATCGCTATGAGATCATTGCCGGTGAACGGCGCTGGCGGGCGGCGCAGCTTGCCGGTCTGATCGAAATTCCAGTGATCGTTCGCGATGTCGATGACAAGACAGCGCTTGAGATCGCCATTGTCGAGAATGTGCAGCGAGCGGATCTCAATCCCCTGGAAGAGGCGCTGGGTTACGAGCAGCTGATTGCCGAACACGGCTATACGCAAAACGATCTCGGTGAAATCATCGGCAAGAGCCGCAGCCATGTCGCCAACTCTCTGCGTTTGTTGAAGCTCCCCGACCCGGTGCGTGATATGCTTGCCGCGGGTTCGCTTTCCGCCGGCCATGCCCGCGCCCTGGTTTCAACCTCCGATCCGACAGGGCTTGCGAGAACCGTTGTTTCAAAGGGCATGTCGGTTCGCGATGCCGAGCGTCTCGCGCAGAACGACATTAAGGCTCAGAATGACCCCCGCCCCGCCGGCGCGCGCAGGGATGAAAAGGATTCCGATACGCTGGCGCTCGAGCGCACACTGTCGGACACGCTCGGGCTGGATGTCTCGATCAATCACCGCGGCAATGGCGGCCAGGTGAAAATCAGCTATAAGACGCTGGAGCAGCTTGAAGAGATATGCCGGCTGCTGGAGCGCCGGTAACACAGAGAAAATGCAATAAGAACAATATATTAGCGGAGAGCTCTGGCTTTTCCGAGATTTGCGCGCGCTTGATTCCCGTGAAACATCAGCCCTTGCGGGCTGATTGGAGAGTGGTCGCAAGCAGCGTTTGCGTTGCGATCGTATCTTCGAGGCTGGCGCGCTGACGTGTCTGCAGAATGGCCATTTGCAGCCTGTTCATCTCGCGGGCAATGGCGGGAGCGTTCCAGCTTTTCAGCGCCTGCTCGATCACGGGCTTTCGTCTGAAATGGAGATGGCGCCCATGCGTCTGCATGACCTGAGCGGGTGCGAGGCGCTTTTCATCCATCTCGGCCCGCATCGTGTCAAGCATCTGAAACTGCCTCAGACAGCCTTGCAAAACGAGAAACATCGGCGTTTTGGACGAGGCGATTTTCTGCATGGCATGTAGAAAGGCGCTGGAATCCCCTTTAAGAATCGCATCAACGGCATCGTCGGTGGAAATGGCGCTGGCATCGCCAATAATTTCGATCACGTGCTCTTCTTCGATCGTCCCCTGCCCGCGGCAGTAAAGCGCGAGCTTGCGCACTTCGTTGCGCGAGGCGATGCGGTCGCCACCGAGAAGTTCGAGCAGCGCCTGGCGGGCAGCAGATGAGATGCGCAGGCCTTCATTCGCCAATTCGGTATCGATCAGATTGTTGAGGGCTCTTGCGTCATCGGCATAGCAGGGAATGGTCGCGACAGTTCGAGCCGGCTCTGCCACCTTGCGCAATCCCGATCCCTTCTTGAGATCGCCGGCTTCGACGATGACAAAACTGGCATCGGGCGGATTGTCCGCGATGATCTGCAGCGCATCGACCAGCGCCTTCTCATTGGCGGCGCCGCGAATCCAGACGAGCTTTTCGCCGCCGAACAGGCCGATCGCGTTGACTTCGTCAAGCAGGCGGCCAGCGTCATTCTGCAGGTCGCCGACGTCGAGCTTTATGAGGGAAAATGCGTCTTTGAGATCAACGCCCGTCTTGCCGGCAATCTGCGCGGCGCGTTCGGAAACGAGACCGCGATCCGGACCGTAGATCACGAAGATCCGGTAATTGCGCGCGGCATTCTGCAGGAATCCGTCAAATTCATGAGACTTGATTTCTGCCATGCCGCGCTCTCTATCAGCGGCTGAGCGCGGCGCCGATGTCGGCTGCTACTATCTCGGCGACTTCACGGGCGGCACGGTCTTCCGAATCACGGATTGCGCGCTGCTTGGCAAATTCCTGCGTCGGGAAGTCGACCAGTGAAGTTACCGCGCGGCTACCGGACTTGATGATCTTGCCGGTGCTGATCTCCTTCAATGTGAAGGAGGCGGTCACAGTCGTGCGGCCTGCGGCCGACGTACTCGAAGACGGCAGATAAAGCACGCCGCCGGTGCCGGAGCTGACGCTCAGGTCGACACTGTATTTCGGCGTCTTGGTCTCCCCTGCACCGCGCCCGGCGATGAAGATCAGCTGGTTGCGCACCTGGAGGCCCACGCGCGTGTTGACGTCAGAGAAGGAAACTTCCGACAGCTTCTGCGTCACGCCCGTGCTGACGGCATAGAGCGGTCGAACCTGACATGCAGACAGGAGGCCGACAACGGCCACCAGAGACGCAACGCCAGCCATGCGGGCGAATTTAAAAAGTCTATCAGACGACAATGTTTACGATCCTCTGTGGAACGACGATGATCTTCTTTGGCGCCTGACCATTCAATGCGCTTGTAACGGCGTCCAGGGCGAGCACGGCCTGTTGCACGGCATTCTGATCTGCATCGCGCGCGATTGTCAATTCAGCGCGCTTCTTGCCGTTGATCTGAATGGGATAAACGATCTCATTCTCGATCACGAGCGCCTCGTCATAAACGGGCCATGGGCTGGTCGCGACCATGTCGACGTTGCCAAGCGCAGCGGAGCATTCCTCGGCCAGATGCGGCGTGATCGGCGCGACCAGCGCAACCAAAATTTCCACGGCTTCGCGAACGGCAGAGCGATAGGCGCTATCGGCCTGACCGGCCGCGACCTTGCCGAGCGGTGCCGCCAGCGCATTGACGAATTCATAAATGCGCGCCACGGCCTTGTTGAAGGCGAGCTTGTCGTAATCGCCCTGAACCGCCTTCAGCGTGCGGTGGGCGATCTGCGAAATCGCCAGGGCTTCGCCTTCCTTAGCCGCCGCAGGTTCGACCGCCTTCAGGACATCGGCGGCTTCGGAGATCAGGCGCCACATGCGCTGGGTGAAACGATGTGCGCCCTCGACGCCGGCTTCCGACCAGATGACATCGCGATCGGGCGGCGAATCGGAGAGCACGAAGAAGCGTGCCGTATCGGCGCCATAGGAGGCGATGATATCGTCGGGGTCGACGACGTTCTTCTTCGATTTCGACATCTTCTCGATCGAACCGATGGCGATGTCTTCGCCTGATGACAGCAGTGTGGCGCGGCGCTGGCCGTCGACTTCCTCGATCCTGATATCGGCCGGCGACACCCATTCGCGCGTCAGGCCGCTGCCGCGGCTATAGGTTTCGTGCACGACCATGCCTTGCGTGAACAAGCCCTTGAAAGGCTCCTTCACGTCAAGATGGCCGGTTTCGCGCATGGCGCGGGTAAAGAAGCGCGAATAGAGCAGGTGCAGGATCGCGTGTTCGATACCGCCGATATACTGGTCGACAGGCAGCCAGTGATTGGCGGCCTTCGGATCCGTCGGCTGATTTTCCCAGGGAGCGGTGAAGCGGGCGTAATACCAGCTCGAATCGACGAAAGTATCCATCGTATCGGTTTCACGGCGGGCATCCTTGCCGCATTGCGGGCAGGCGACATGCCGCCAGCTGGCGTGCCGATCGAGCGGATTGCCCGGCTGGTCGAAAGTCACGTCGTCGGGCAGCTTGACGGGCAGATCCTTCTTCGGCACCGGCAGCACGCCGCAGTCATCGCAATGGATGACCGGGATCGGGCAGCCCCAGTAACGCTGACGGGAGATGCCCCAGTCGCGCAGGCGGAAATTCACCTTGCGCTCAGCCTGCGGCGTGTTGCCGAGGCTCGTCTCAGAGAGCTTCGTCGCCACCGTCTGGAAGGCTTCCTCGGTGCTCATGCCGTCAAGGAAGCGCGAATTGATCATCACGCCATCGCCGTCATAGGCGACGTCGCCGACGACAAAGCTCGCCGCATCGCCACCAGCGGGCATGACGACGGGAACGACCGGCAGGCCATACTTGCGGGCGAAATCCAGGTCGCGCTGATCGCCGGACGGGCAGCCGAAGATAGCGCCCGTGCCATAATCCATTAGCACGAAATTGGCGATATAGACGGGCAGCTCCCAGGATGCGTCAAAGGGATGGTGGACGCGGATGCCGGTGTCCATGCCCTTCTTCTCGGCGGTTTCGAGTGCTGCCAGCGAGGTGCCGGCACGGCGGCATTCCTCGCAGAAAGCCTCGATGGCCGGATCCTTGGCAGCCGCTTCCTTGGCGAGCGGATGGTCGGCCGAGATCGCCAGGAAGGAGGCGCCGAACAGTGTATCGGGACGGGTGGTGTAAACGGTGATCTCGCGATCGCTGTTGGGAGCTGTTTCGGCCACGATTTCCCAGCGAACCGTCAGGCCCTCGGAGCGGCCGATCCAGTTCTTCTGCATCAGCCGCACTTTTTCCGGCCAATGGTCGAGCGTATCCAGAGCATCCAGCAGTTCCTGGCTGAACTCTGTGATCTTGAAGAACCACTGCGTCAGCTCTCGCTGCTCGACCAGAGCGCCCGAGCGCCAGCCGCGGCCGTCGATGACCTGCTCATTGGCGAGAACGGTATTGTCAACCGGGTCCCAGTTGACCTTGGACTTCTTGCGGTAGACCAGGCCCTTCTCCATCATGTCGATGAAGAGCATCTGCTGACGGTGATAATAATCGACGTCGCAGGTCGCGAACTCGCGGCTCCAGTCGAGCGACAGCCCCATGGCCTTCAGCTGGGTGCGCATGGAGGCGATGTTCTGGTAGGTCCATTCCTTCGGATGCACTTTATTGTCGCGTGCGGCGTTTTCCGCCGGCATGCCGAAGGCGTCCCAGCCCATCGGATGCAGCACGTTATAGCCGCGGGCGCGCTTGTAGCGGGCAACGACATCGCCCATGGCGTAGTTACGCACATGACCCATATGGATGCGGCCGGACGGATAGGGAAACATCTCTAGGACGTAATATTTCTCACGCGGATCGGCATTATCTGTCACGAAGACCTTCTCTTCGTTCCATTTTTCCTGCCAGCGGGGCTCGGCATCGCGCGGATTATAACGTTCGCTAGTCATCTGTTCTTGTATTCCGGAAAATCATGGGGAGTAAGGCGTGACCTTCACCACGAAACCACCCAAGCGTCAAGTTTAGCAGCCGCAGCAAGTGCCTTATCTTGCAATGCAAAGCCGGATTCGGTCGCATTCGCCCTTGGCAAAGCCTGCGAGCCTCATTACTGCAAAGTTTGAGAAGCAAGCCAAATATCGAGGCGAGAAGATGGAACTTCAAGAGCGCTTGGACGAAGTCCGTTCCCATATCGCGGCTGCCGAGCGTCAGGCCGGCCGAGCTGCCGGCTCTGTGCAGCTCGTTGCCGTTTCCAAGACCTTCGATGCCGGTCAGATCCGCCCGGCGATTTCGGCCGGCCAGCGGGTGTTTGGCGAAAACCGCGTGCAGGAGAGCCAGGGCAAGTGGCCAGAGCTCAAGACCGAAACGCCCGGGATTGAATTGCATCTAATCGGGCCGCTGCAATCGAACAAGACCGCAGACGCCGTGGCGCTGTTCGACGTGATCGAAACCGTTGACCGGGAAAAGATCGCGCGGGCCATTGCCGATGAAATCAAGCGACAGGGCAAGGCCATTCGGCTCTACGTACAGGTCAATACCGGGTTAGAGCCGCAAAAGGCGGGTATCGCGCCCGACGATACGGCCAGTTTCGTCGATCTCTGCCGTAAGGAGCTCGGGCTTTCCATAGAGGGCCTGATGTGCATCCCGCCCGCCGACGAAAATCCGGGGCCGCATTTTGCCCTGCTTGCAAAGCTCGCCAAGCAGGCCGGCGTCGAAAAGCTCTCGATGGGCATGTCGAGCGATTATGAAATCGCAGTTGCCTTCGGCGCGACCAGTGTTCGCGTCGGCTCGGCGATCTTCGGCGCGCGATAGGCTAAAAAGCTCTGGCCGTTACTTTTTCCTGCGTTGTGCTGGATGGACAAGGTGGCGCAGCTGCACCATCGCCATCGGTGTCGACAGGCTTGCGGAATCTACGGCCAGCGTCAGCTCGTTGCTGCCGCGCTTGACGGCTCGTGCCAGCACCTCGAAGACGCTGGCCGTCGTCAGCTGCAATGCCCGCTCCTCATCCATCCCCGAAAGCAGGCGCGACAGGAAGACGGCAGACAGGAGATCGCCGAGCCCATTTGGTGCGCCTTCGACGCTGCGATGCTCGGCAAGCAGTGCGTTTCGGCCGCTGAGATAGAGGTTCCCGATACCACCGGCCATCATCGGAACGGCGGACGTCACCAGCATGCGCGACGGTCCAAGCGCGAGCGCCGCCTCCATGATGGCGTTGTTATCCTCGAGCGGCGCTCCCGCCAGCCAGGCAAGCTCATAGCGGTTCGGCGTTGCGAGTGACGCCAGCGGGATCAGGCAGTCGCGGATCGCTTCCGCTGTCGCCTGCGGCACATACAGCCCGCCGGCATCGCCGATGACGGGATCACAGGCATAGAGAATATCCGGGTTTTTCTCCCGCAGAGCCGTCACCAGCCGGGCGACGGCATACGCCTGGGCGGCGTTGCCGAAGTAGCCCGATAGCACCGCCTTGACCTCGGAAAGCCAGGGTGCGGCGATAAGATCGTCAATCGCATGGTCGAAATCGGCTTCGTTGAAGGTTAGCCGCGTCGAGCGGCCATGGCCAGGGTGCCATGGCAGAACGATGGTCGGCAGCGCCCAGACCGGATGGCCGAGTGTTTCCAGAGCAAAGACTGCAGCGCGATTGCCAACGGACCCTCGAACGACATGACTGGAAATGACGATAACGGCGCCGGCCGACACTTGCGACATGATTGTGCTTTCAGTTCAGGGCTTCAAACTGCAATGGCGCAAGTTGATGATCCCTTTCGCGGCACTCTGTCAACCGCCCTTCACGGAGTCATGAAAACCTCTGTTGACGAGTTGATTCCGCCAATTTCTCGCCGATTAAGCCTGTTTTTCGTCAACATCGCCGTTTTCGGCAAGTTTTTTCAAAAAAACCGACCAAAATCAGTCCGAAACGAACCAAATTCGCATTCTTTTTGCCAGTTTTTTCGCTAAACCTTCTGCTACTGTCGTCAAAGTTCGAAAATCGGGAGGAATTTCATGGCGCCCAAGACTAATCCGAAACGGGAAAAACAGATCGAGGCGGCACGCAAGATTGCGGCTGCGACAGGCGAGGCACATCTCGATCCCGAAATCCTGTTTGGCCGGGCTAGCAATGACGACATGGAGCTTTACAGCCCGGAGATGCTGGCACTTGCCGCGGCGCATGCGGCCAAGGAACTCGCAGCCTGGAGCGCCACGTCCCCCCGCGTCAGCATCGAGCAGGTCGGCGGTATCGAACCCGATGGCGTTGCCGTCTCGATCCTTTCGATCACCGACCACAATATGCCCTTCCTTTATGAATCGATCATGGGCGAAGTGACCAGCAGCTATCGCGATCTCTATATGGCGGTGCATCCGATCCTGGTCATCGAGAAGGGTAAGGAGCCGAGCCTTTATTCCGCCGATCGCCCGAGCGATCCAGCCCATCGGGTCAGCCATATCCAGCTTCATCTCTCGCCTCTGACGACAGCGCAGGCGACCGATCTGACCAAGCGGATCCAGACCGTGCTCGATCAGACGCATCTTGCCGTTTCCGACTGGAAGCCGATGCTGTCGCGCCTCGATACCGTGATATCGGAACTATCAACCTATGAGGCTGCCGGCCGCCGCAAGAATGACCGCGATGAGGCGCTTGCCTTCCTTGCCTGGCTACGCGACGGCAATTTCACCTTCCTCGGCATGCGCGAATATGTCTATTCCGGCAAGGGCGTCAACGCCAAGGTCGAGCGGGATCGCGGTACCGGCCTCGGCATTCTCTCCAATCCGGATGTTCGCGTTCTCCGGCAGGGCAAAGACGCCGTCACCACGACGCCGGAAATCCTCGCCTTCCTCGACGGCCCGGATTTCCTGATCGTCACCAAGGCCAACGTCAAGTCGATCGTCCACCGCCGTGCCTATATGGATTATGTCGGCGTCAAGCGTTTCGATGCTGATGGCAATGTTACGGGCGAACTGCGCATCGTCGGCCTCTTCACATCGACGGCCTATACGAGTGCTGCCACCGAAGTGCCGTTGCTGCGTTCGAAGCTGCAGAAGGTCAAGGATCACTTCGGCTTCGATCCGACAAGCCACTCGGGTCGCACGCTCGAAAACACGCTGGAATCCTATCCCCGCGACGATCTCTTCCAGATCGACACCTCATTGCTGGCAAATTTCGCCGAGCAGATCAACGACCTGACCGATCGGCCGCGCGTACGCGTTTTGCCGCGCATCGACCATTTCGACCGCTTCGTCTCCGTCATCGTCTATGTCCCGCGCGAAGAGTATGATTCCGTCGTTCGTGAAAAGATCGGCAATTATCTGAAGACCGTCTATGACGGCCGCGTCTCCGCCTATTATCCCGCCTTCCCGGAAGGCGGAGTGGCGCGCGTGCATTTCATTATCGGCCGCAGCGCCGGAAAGACGCCGCATGTTCCGCAAGCCAAGCTCGAAGAAGCGATACGCGCCATAACAGCCCGCTGGGACGAACGCTTTGCCATGCTGGCAGGTCCAAAGGCGCCGAACATTTCCGTTAGCCAGGCCTTCCAGGAAGCCTTCTCGCCGGAAGACGCCTTTGCCGATCTGCCTGATATTATTGCCACGGCCGGCACCGAGCCGATCCGCATCGCCTTCTATATCCGCAAGGATGAAGCGGGTGACATTCTCTCGCTGAAGATCTTCCATGGTGACGGCAACCTGGCGCTGTCGCGCCGCGTGCCGCTGCTCGAAAATCTCGGTTTCAACGTTATCAGCGAGCGCACCTTCGATATCTATGTCACGGCCAAAGACGGCTCGACCGGCCATGTCGTCCTCCACGACATGGAGCTCGAAACCCGCAGCGGCATGACGATCGATCTCGCTCGCCACGGCGCTGCCCTTGAAGAAGCCTTCCTCGCCGCCTTCGGCGGCACGATCGACAATGACGCTTTCAATCGGCTGATCGTCTCCGCCGATCTCTCCGCTCGCGAAACTAACGTGTTGCGCGCCTATTCTCGCTATCTGCGCCAGGCCGGTATTGCCTATTCGCAGGATTATATCGCCTCTACCCTGGATAAATATCCCGGGATCGCCGCCTCGCTCTTCCGCCTGTTTCACGACACGCTCGATCCGAAGCTCAGCGACAAGAGCCGCACGAAGAAGCTCCCGGAACTGCATGCTGCCATCGAAACCAAGCTTGCCGACGTACCGAGTCTCGATGACGACCGCATCCTGCGCCGTTACGTCAACGCCATCGACGCGACACTGCGCACCAATTACTTCCAGAAAAATGCGGACGGCACGCCTAAGGCCATGCTTGCCTTCAAGCTCGATCCGAAGCTGCTCGACGGCCTGCCCGAACCCCGGCCCTTCCGTGAAATCTTCGTCTACGGCGTCGAGGTGGAAGGTGTCCATCTGCGCTTCGGCAAGGTAGCGCGCGGCGGCCTGCGCTGGTCGGATCGCGCTGAAGACTATCGCACTGAAGTGCTGGGCCTCGTGAAGGCGCAGCAGGTCAAGAACGCCGTCATCGTGCCTGTTGGCGCCAAGGGCGGCTTCTATCCGAAAAAGCTCCCGGTCGGCGGCAGCCGCGACGAAATCTTCAATGCCGGCCGCGAGGCCTATAAGACCTATATCCGCACGCTGCTGTCGATTACCGACAATATCTCCGGCGCCGATATCATCCCGCCTGCCGACACCGTGCGGCTCGATGGCGACGACCCCTATTTCGTCGTCGCCGCCGACAAGGGCACCGCCACCTTCTCCGACACCGCCAATGCGCTGGCGCAGGAAGCCGGCTTCTGGCTCGACGATGCCTTTGCGTCAGGCGGCTCGGCCGGCTACGACCACAAGAAGATGGGCATCACCGCCCGCGGCGCCTGGGAAACCGTGAAGCGCCACTTCCGCGAAATGGATATCGACATCCAGACGACGCCTTTCAACGTCGTCGGCGTCGGCGACATGTCCGGTGATGTCTTCGGCAACGGCATGCTGCTCTCTCCGAAGATCCGCCTGCTTGCCGCTTTCGATCACCGCGACATCTTCATCGATCCTGATCCGGACATGGACAAGACGCTCGCCGAGCGGCAACGCCTATTCGATCTGCCGCGCTCGAGCTGGCAGGACTTCGACAAGTCCGTTCTGTCGAAGGGCGCGATGATCATTTCCCGATCGGCAAAATCGGTCACGCTGACGCCGGAGGCAGTCGCAGCCATTGGCATCGACAAGTCGGTCGCAACGCCTTTCGAAATCATGACGGCGATCCTCAAGGCACCTGTCGACCTCCTGTGGTTCGGCGGCATCGGCACTTACGTCAAGGCGCCGTCCGAAACCGATTCGGAGGTCGGCGACCGTGCCAACGATCCGATCCGCATCACGGCCGATGAAGTCCGTGCCAGGGTCATCGGCGAAGGCGCCAATCTTGGCGTTACGCAGAAGGGCCGCATTGCCTATGGCCTGAAGGGCGGGCGCTGCAACTCCGACGCCATCGACAACTCCGCCGGCGTCAACACTTCCGACGTCGAGGTCAACATCAAGATCGCGCTTGCCAACGCCATGCACGACGGCCGGCTGACCCGCGCCAAGCGCGATACGCTGCTTGCCTCCATGACCGATGAGGTGGCTTCGCTCGTCCTGCGCAACAACTATCTGCAATCCCTGGCGATCTCACTGACAGAGCGCAAGGGTACTGGCAACGGCCTGGAACTCAGCCGCTTCATGAGCGTGCTGGAAGCGGCCAAGCAGCTCAACCGCAAGGTCGAGACCCTGCCCGACGACCAGACCTTCGCGGAGCGTTATGCCAACGGACGTCCGTTGACCCGTGCCGAAATCGGCGTGCTGCTTTCCTATGCCAAGATCGTTCTCTTCGACGCGATTGTCGCCAGCAACCTGCCTGACGACCCGTATTTCGCTGCCACGCTCAGCCGCTATTTCCCAGCCAAGATGCAACGCTCGAACGCCGTCGATATCGAAAGCCATCGCCTGCGCCGCGAAATCATCGGCACGGCGCTTGCCAACGAAGCGATCAATCGCGGCGGACCGGGCTTTGCGGTCAGCATGATGGATGCGACGGCGGCATCGGCTGCCGAGGTGGTGAAAGCCGCCGTCATCGCTCGCGACGGCTTCGACCTCGACCGGCTCTGGAACGAGACGGATGCGCTTGATGGTAAGGTCGGCGGCCAGATGCAGAACCGCGTCTACGGTGAGATCACCGAGGTCTATACCGTGCTGACGCGGCTCCTGTTGAAGACCGGGGCCGCCAAGGGCGAAATCGAAGAAACCGTTAGCCGGCTTCGCGCAGCTTTGAAGAAACTGCGACCTGTCTTCCTGACGCATATTCCGGCGGATTTTGCCGCGGAGATCGCCGCGCGCGAAGCGGAATATCAGGCTGCCGGCCTGCCGGAGAAGCTCGCTTCGGAGATCGCGACGATCTACGCGCTCGTCCTCGTGCCTGAGATCATGCAGATCGCCGAGCGCACTGGCGATACGCTGAACCGGGCAGCGGAAAGCTACTTCACCGTCTCTCAAACCTTCCGCGTCGGCCGCCTGCTGCTCGCCGGCAGCCGGATCGTGACAGGCGATCACTATGAGAGCCTCGCCTTGGCACGCAGCCTCGATCAGATCGCCGGCGCCCGCCGCGATATCGTCATCTCCGCATTGTCCAACCATCCGAAGGACAAGCAGCCGGTTCAGGCATGGCATGCGGAAGACCGTATCCGCATCAATCGCATCGCCGAGGAGCTCGGCGGCCTCAGCGAAAGCGGCGATCCAAACCTCGCCCGCATCACCGTCGCCGCCGGCCTGCTTAGCGATCTTGCGAACGGCCGGGCAAGGTGACACAGTCCGCCCCAACCGCTTGATGCGGTAACGGAATCAGGGGCAGGATCTGGTGGCAACCGAAGTTAGCAATGACGTGCCGGCAAAAGTGCCGGCACGTGGCATCTGGGGCTGGATGTTCTTCGACTGGGCGGCCCAGCCCTTCTTCACCGTCGTCACCACCTTCATCTTTGGCCCCTATTTCGTCGCGCGACTGACCGCTGATCCCGTTTCCGCCCAGACGACATGGAGCAATATGGCGACGATCTCCTCGGTGATCATTGCCATCCTCTCGCCGGTTCTCGGCTCGATTGCCGATCAATCCGGCGCCCGCAAGCCCTGGATCGCCTTCTTCGCCATCATCAAGATCGCAAGTCTCTTCTGCCTCTGGGGCGCAGCCCCCGGGTCGCCCGTCATCTATCCCGTGATCTTCATGATCCTCGCTTCGATCTCGGCCGAATTCTCCATTGTCTTCAACGATTCGATGATGCCACGGCTGGTGGGCAAGGACGATGTCGGCAGGCTGTCGAACGCCGCCTGGGGGCTCGGCTATCTCGGCGGCATGATCGTGCTGATCACCGTCGTGACCCTGCTCGCCGGTAATCCGCAGACCGGGAAGACCATTCTCGGCCTGACGCCGCTCTTCGGGCTTGATGCCACGCTCGGCGAGGATGCCCGCATCACCGGGCCGATCTCGGCCGTGTGGTATTTCATCTTCATTCTGCCGATGTTCTTCTTCACGCCCGACGCCGCCCGTGGCCTGCCGCTTCGCGCTGCCGTTCGCTCGGGCCTGCGCGAGCTATCGGCGACCCTCGGCGAGCTGAAGCGCCGGCGCGGCATCAGCCTCTTCCTCATCGCCCGCATGATCTATCAGGATGGCGTCAACGGCCTGCTGATCCTCGGCGGCACCTTTGCGGCCGGCATGTTCGGCTGGGCGACGATCGAGATCGGTATCTACGGCATCATCCTCAATATCATCGCCATATTCGGCTGCTTTGCCGCCGGCTATGTCGATCGCTGGCTGGGCTCGAAGACGACAGTTGTCATCAGTCTGACGCTGCTGCTGGTCGCCACCTTCGGCATCATCTCTACAGGACCCGGCTTCACGCTCTTCGGCCTCGTGCCTCTCTCGACCGTCAGCTCCGGCGGCCTGTTCGGCACCGCGGCGGAAAAAGCCTATATCGGCTACGGCCTGCTGATCGGCATCGCCTTCGGTCCCGTGCAGGCCTCCTCGCGTTCCTATCTCGCCCGCAGTGTCAGCCTCTCGGAGGCCGGCCGCTATTTTGGCATCTACGCGCTGTCAGGCCGCGCCACCAGCTTCATGGCGACCTTGTTCTTCTCGCTGGTGACTTATTGGAGCGGTTCGGCCCGCCTCGGCATGGCGACGCTCGTCATCTTCCTTGCCGGCGGATTGCTGCTTCTGCTGCCAACGCCCTATCCGGCTGATAAGGCGAAGTAGTCAAAGAGAATCCCGGCTGGTGAACCAGCCGGGATATACAATTTTTCAATGTGGTATATCCGCCGATCAATGGCGGAAATGGCGCACGCCGGTGAAGACCATTGCGACATTGTGCTCGTTGGCCGCGTCGATCACTTCCTGGTCGCGCATCGAGCCGCCGGGCTGGATGACGGCCGTAGCACCCGCCGCGATCGCCGAGAGCAGGCCGTCGGCAAAGGGCAGGAAGGCTTCGGAAGCGACGGCGGAGCCGCGCGTCAGCGGCTCGGCGAGCCCCATGGCCTTGGCGGCTTCCTCGGCCTTGATGGCGGCGATCCGGGCGGAATCGACACGGCTCATCTGCCCCGCGCCGATGCCGGCCGTCTGGCCGTCCTTGGCGTAAACAACGGCGTTCGACTTCACGTGCTTGGCGACGCGGAAGGCGAACTTCATGTCTTCCAGCTCCTGCGCCGTCGGCGCGCGCTTGGTGACAACCTTGAGCTCCATATCCTCGACCAGCGCGTTGTCGCGGTTCTGCACGAGCAGGCCGCCCGAGACGGTCTTGGCGGTAAGGCCAGCTGCGCGCGGATCGGGCAGGGCGCCGACCGAGAGGAGGCGGAGATTCGGCTTGCGGGCGATGATCGCCTTGGCTTCCTCGGTGACGTCAGGCGCAATGATGACCTCGGTGAAAAGCTTGACGATCTCTTCCGCCGTTGCGGAGTCGAGCAGGGTGTTCAGTGCGATGATGCCGCCGAAGGCAGAGGTGGAATCGCAGGCGAGCGCGCGCTTATAGGCTTCGACAAGGCTCGGGCCGGTGGCAACGCCGCAAGGGTTAGCATGCTTGATGATCGCGCAGGCCGGACCATTTTCCGGCAGGAACTCGGCGACGAGTTCATAGGCGGCGTCTGTATCGTTGATATTGTTGTAGGAAAGCTGCTTGCCCTGGATGAGCGTCGCCGTGGAAACGCCGGGGCGGTTTTCGCCGGTCAGGTAGAACGCCGCCTTCTGGTGCGGGTTTTCGCCATAGCGCATTTCCTCGCGCAGAACCCCGCCGATGACGCGATGGCGTGGCGTGGCAATATCGAGCGCTTCGGCAAACCAGTTGGAGATCATCGCGTCATAGGCAGCGGTGCGGGCAAAGGCCTTGGCGGCCATGCGCTTGCGGAAATCATAGGTCGTCTGGCCTGCATCGGCGGAAAGCTGTGCCAGCAGCTCGGTATAATCGGCGGGATCGGTGAGCGTCGTCACATAGGCATGGTTCTTGGCCGAAGCACGGATCATCGCCGGGCCGCCAATGTCGATATTCTCCACCGTCGTCGGATAGTCGCCGCCCGCCTTGCGCACGTCCTCGAAGGGATAGAGGTTGATGACGGCAAGATCGATGCCCTCGATACCGTGCTCCTTCATCGCAGCCTGATGCTCGGTATCGTCACGGATGGCCAGCAGGCCGCCATGTACCTTCGGATGCAGCGTCTTGACGCGGCCGTCCATGATCTCCGGAAAATTCGTCACTTCCGACACGTCGGTCACAGCAAGGCCAGCCGCAGCAATCGCCTTGTGTGTGCCGCCGGTCGACAGTAGGCGCACGCCCTGTTCGCTGAGCGCACGCGCCAACTCGACGATGCCAGTCTTGTCGAAAACGGACAGAAGTGCGGTTTTCACCTTCACCTTGTCGGGAGCGGGAATTTTCTTGGAAACGACGGCCATGGGCTTTCTCCGGTCTAGAGCAACTCCAGGAAAAGTGTATGGCGGTTTTCCGTCCGGAGTTGCGATAACAAAAAACAGAGCGGAAACGCTCTGGAATGAGGAGATGTGGCGTCCGGCAAAAAGGGTGCGGGACGGATAATGCCGCCCCGTTAGCATAGCTCACGCGCTTAGCCTATGGCCGATGCGATAAAAACCACCGGATTTCCGGCTTTTCCGTGACCCGGAAGACGATCTCGAGCTGATCGGAAGAGCGCATACCCGAGGGATCGGCAAAGAAGATATCCTCAGCCACAAGCACCTCGTTGCCGGGCGAGGAGAAGACCCAGGTCTCTCCGTCCGGCGCGATCAGCAGCGCGGAATCCGTTTCCGTCTGCAAAAGGCTGATGGAAGGGTGGATATGGAAGCGGGCCGAAGCAATGCCCTCACCCTTCGGCTTGTTCTTCTTGCCCTCAGGCACGAAGAAGCGATCGCGGCCGGCGACGATCGTGCCGCTGGCATTGAGGCTGATTTCCCGCTCATGGACATAGCCGAAGGTGGAGAGATAGCCATCATGCGCGGCGCGCACATAGTCGCGCCCGTCTTCGGTCTCGGCCCGCTCGACGATGACCTTCTTGATGCCGCTGACCATGATTGGCCCAAGCGATTTCGATTTGGAAAACTGGCAGGAGGAGGTGTCATTGAGCGTGACGGTGGAATGCGCCGCGGTCGCCCGCGCCGCCTGCATGAAGCGATCGCCTGCGAATTCGGGCGCGCCGGAATTGATGATGAAGCGCGTCTTGCCCGACGACATCTCGAAGGAGAGACAGCCGGCATGCGCAGTGCGGCTGAGATCGGTCGAAGCTGCAGCCCCGACATCGATGATGACAACGGCCGACCCGGCCGCCAGCCGGTGATACTTGGTATGCGGTAGCGCCTTGAAGGCCTGACCGGCCGTCTCGTCATAACGCAGCACCGACATTAACTCATTGGCGAGAGTCGATGTCGCGCCGTTGAACAGGGCCAGATCGCCATCCTGGTGGCGGAAGAAGCGCAGTGCCGGATACATGCGATCGATGCCAGGGATCAGCCGCACCGGCACGTCGTGGCCGAGATTGACATAGGTCTGGCGCAGCGGCAGCAGATCGAGCAGCAGCTCCAGCGATGCGCGCGGATTGCGGGAGATGTGGCCCCCATCCTGCAGGATCTGCCGGTCTATCTCCCGGTCGAGCGCCTGCCCCGCCCGCTTCAGCGTCAACGAACTGCTCGGCATGGCGACCGAGGCCATGGCAAGCGCGATGCGCACACGAAACCGGGTGATGCCATCCGGTGACGACGCAACGGTCCGGCGCAGAAAGCGCACGTGGAAAACCAGCATGCGCATGAAACGGCGGTAAAAACCGCTATCCGTGCCTTGCAAGAGCACGGGCGAATGCGACAGAAGCGCGATCAGCCGCTGCGCCGCTATATCGGGTGACCAGGCAAGGCCATGCAGCCGGCGACCGTGAACGGCAATCCAATCGGTGAGGATCGATCGCGCCGCGGCTGAGGCCTGATCGCTCTTTTCCGCTCGCAAATGCCGCAGCCAGCGAAAATTGTGCAGTCGGGCGGCAAAGGCCAGCGATGGCAATTCGAGCGAAAAAGGCGATTCGCCCTGTGTTTCCAAGACCCGTCCAGCCAGCAGGATGCGGCCGTTCAGAAGTTCTTCGACGAAAAAGGGATCGACGCTGCGCAGATCGGTGGGTGCCACGATCAGGCGTTCCGGCACACGCATCGTGTGGCGGGTGAGACGCAATCGCGTCAACGCCGCGCGGCGGGACATCCGCCGCCATGCTTCCCGCATATATGAACTCACAAAACCCTGCCGCAGAACTGCATATGTGCTTCTGCTTACTCTCATTGGCCGTGGTTAAAAAGAGGTTACAAATATATCAATTAGGGACATATTCGCCCGTTTTTTAACCGCCCGGTAAAAATGATTCGAGGTGGAGGTCAATAAGTGCGGCGAAGCACGACGGCAAAGAAGCCATCGAGACCGGAAGCAAAGCCATCGGAAAGCGGGAGCATGTCCGGCGTGGTGCGGAAAGCGCCAAGCGGCGATATCGCCGCTTCCAGACCCGGCCAATCGCCCGCTGTGACCGGGACTCGTTCGACATTCTGCGTGTCTGCCAGCAGACGCGCGACCAGATCCTCACCCTCTTCGGGATCGAGAGAGCAGTTGGAAAACACCACCACGCCGCCTGGCTTGACCAATGTCAGGGCATGGCGAAGCAGGCGCTCCTGCAGCGCGGCGAGCTTGGCGATATCCTCCGGCCCCTTGGTCCAGAGCACGTCCGGATGGCGGCGCGTCGTTCCTGTCGAGGAGCAGGGAGCGTCGAGCAGAGCGGCGTCGAAAAGCTCTTCGGGCTGGTATTTGCTCATATCGGCAACGACGGTTTCGGCCTCGAAGCCTAGGCGCGTCAGATTGCCGGACAGTCTCTTCAGGCGATTGGCGGATTGATCGAGAGCCGTCACCTTGGCGCCGGCGAGAATGAGCTGCGCAGTCTTGCCGCCGGGCGCTGCGCAGAGATCCACCACGCGCTTGCCGACCAGCGAACCGAAGAGCTTTGCCGGAATGCTGGCGGCAGCATCCTGAACCCACCACTCGCCGCCATCGAAACCCTGCAGCGAGGGAATGGACCCTTCGAACGCGGCAAGCCTTACCCCCCCGGTCGGCAGCACTACGCCATTCAGGCGTTTTGCCCAGCCCTCAGGATCGGATTTGACCGTGAGGTCGATCGCCGCCGGCTCGAGCTGCGTGTCGGAGATCCTGAGCGCCGCAGGGCCGCCATAGGCAGCTTCCAGGCGGGAAAGGAACCAGGCCGGCATAGCCGGTACCTTCGCAACGTGCTCGAGAATCTTCTGCTTCTCGCGGCCAATGCGGCGGAGGATCGCGTTGACCAGTTTGGCGAAGCGGCGGTTGCGGGGATCGCGGTTGGCCTGCTCAACGGCAAGATCGACGGCGGAATGATCCGGCACGTCGAGATAGAGGATCTGCGTCGCGCCGACGACGAGCACATGATGCAGCGCGCGGGCGCCTTCCGGCAGGGGCGAATCCAGCAGCGAGGAGATCGCCGCCTCGATGCGCGGCAGGTGGCGCAGCGCGCTGTTCAAGATCGCCCGCACCAGCGCACGGTCGCCATCACTGAGCGTCGTATAGGCGGCGCTGCCGCCTTCGACATCCAGCATGCCGTCGAGCGAGGTTTTGCGGTCAAGCACGGCTCCCAGGATCTTCGACGCAGCCGCGCGGGCCGCAAGGCCCGGCTTCGGCGGAGACGTATCAGGCTGTCGCGTTGGCTGCGGCGGCTTGCCCGAGCGTTTTCCGTCTCTGTTGGAAGCGTTGTTTTTCGTGTCAGAACTCAAGACCAGGGACCCTTCGGCGGTTGCGAACCACCGCGACCCGTATTCGGCACGGAGCGCGATTTGCGCCCCGGATTAGCAGCGAAGGACCGTCCCGTCGAGGCAAAGTCGGAAGATGGGCCAGAAGACGGCTTCATTGGCGAGGCGCCACCGCCGCCGTAACGGGCCAGTTCATGCAGCGCGGCGATGCGGTTTTCCGTGTTCGGGTGGGTGGAAAACAGGTTGTCCATGCGCTCGCCGGAGAGCGGATTGATGATGAACATATGCGCGGTCGCCGGATGGCCTTCGGCCTCTTCGTTCGGAATATGCGCCGCACCGCGGGCGATCTTGCCGAGGGCGGAGGCGAGCCAGAGCGGATTGCCGCAGATTTCAGCGCCGCGGCGGTCGGCCGAATATTCGCGCGTCCGGCTGATCGCCATCTGCACCAGCATGGCAGCCAGAGGGGCGACGATCATGGCGACGAGAACACCGACCATGCCGAGCGGATTGTTGTTGTCGCGACGGCCGCCGAAGAAGAAAGCAAAGTTGCCAAGCATCGAGATGGCGCCGGCAAGGGTCGCGGTGATCGTCATGGTCAGCGTGTCGCGGTTCTGGACGTGGGCGAGCTCGTGGGCCATCACGCCGGCCACTTCCTCCGGCGTCAGCGCGTGCAGCAGGCCGGTGGAAGCGGCAACGGCGGCGTTTTCCGGATTGCGGCCTGTCGCGAAAGCATTCGGCTGCGGACTGTCATAGAGATAGACCTTCGGCATCGGCAGGCCGGCATTGCGGGCGAGATCTCGGACGATACGGTAGAATTCCGGCGCGCTGCGCTCGTCTACCTCCTGCGCTCCGTAGGTGGAGAGCACCATCCGGTCCGAATTCCAGTAGGAAAAGAAATTCATGCCAGCGGCGGCGACCAATGCGATCAGCATGCCCGATTGACCGCCGATCAGATAGCCGACGCCCATGAACAGGGCGGTCATGAAGGCGAGCAGCATCGCGGTACGCATGAGATTCATCGAAAGGTCTCCAACACATCTGGCGTCCGAACCTTTTTCTTTGCGGCCGGACGCACTATGATTTGGCTATTCCTCCGCCTAATTCAACGGTTCCGGACCGATCAGATCATGCAGACAGCCGATAACGACAATAAACTCGACACCGAAACCGGTGAAATCACGCGCAAGCCGCTCTCGCCCGCTGCCAAGCGAGCGCTCGCCGAAGCTGAGGAACGCCGCAAGGCGCAGGAAGCTCAAGCACAGGCCGAACTTCCCCCCGAAATCGGCGGCCGCGGCGGTGCCGACCCCGCCCGCTTCGGCGATTGGGAGATCAACGGCCGGGCGATCGATTTTTGAGATCTCGCTTGGGTAATTACCGTGCTGAAGTGGGCCGGCGATTGCAAGAGCGTGGGTCTTTTCTGGCTGAGATAGTACTACTAAAGTCAGAGCGTCCCTGCCTACCCTCCCTTGCAAAATCTAGCACTTAGCCTTCCGGCTAAATGCTGATTTTGCTATCCCGCCCGCTGGGGGCGGGATAGAGCGAAGGCTCGACTTACGCCGCGTCCGGCTTGTTCTGCCTGTTGGCAATCAGATCATCGACGACAGCCGGATCGGCGAGCGTCGAGGTATCGCCAAGCGCGCCGAAATCGTCCTCGGCGATCTTGCGCAGGATGCGGCGCATGATCTTGCCGGAGCGGGTTTTCGGGAGGCCGGGGGTAAACTGGATCTTGTCCGGCGAGGCGATTGGGCCGATTTCGGCGCGCACATGCTTTACCAGCTCCTGCCGCAGCGCTTCGGTGCCTTCCATCCCGACCATCAGTGTCACATAGCAATAAATGCCCTGGCCTTTGATGGAATGCGGATAGCCGACGACGGCGGCTTCCGAGACATGTTTGTGCGACACAAGCGCCGATTCCACTTCGGCCGTGCCGAGGCGGTGGCCAGAGACGTTGAGCACGTCGTCGACGCGGCCAGTGATCCAATAGTAGCCGTCCTCGTCGCGGCGACAGCCGTCGCCGGTGAAATACTTGCCCTTGTAGGTGGAGAAGTAGGTCTGGATGAAGCGCTCATGGTCGCCATAGACGGTGCGCATCTGGCCGGGCCAGCTATCGGCGATGACGAGATTGCCGTCGGCCGCCCCTTCCAGCACATTGCCCTCATTGTCGACCAGCTCAGGCTGCACGCCGAAGAAGGGCAGCGTCGCCGAACCCGCCTTGAGATCGGTTGCGCCCGGAAGCGGCGTGATCATGTGGCCGCCGGTTTCCGTCTGCCACCAGGTATCGACGATCGGGCAGCGGCTGTCGCCGACCACATTGTAATACCATTCCCAGGCTTCCGGATTGATGGGTTCGCCAACCGTGCCAAGGATGCGCAGGCTGGAGCGCGAGGCGCGCTTGACGAAATGATCGCCGGCGCCCATCAGCGAGCGGATCGCCGTCGGCGCCGTGTAGAAGATATTGACCTTGTGCTTGTCGATGACGTCCCAGAAGCGGCCCTGGTCCGGGTAGTTCGGCACGCCTTCGAACATCAGCGAGGTCGCGGCGTTCGCAAGGGGCCCATAGACGATATAGGAGTGGCCGGTCACCCAGCCGACATCGGCCGTGCACCAGTAGATATCGCCGGGATGATAGTCGAACACATATTCATGCGTCATTGCGGCATAGACGAGATAGCCGGCCGTCGTGTGCAGCACGCCCTTCGGCTTACCGGTCGAGCCAGAGGTGTAGAGAATGAACAGCGGGTCTTCCGCCTTCATCTTCGCCGGCGGGCAATCCCCCTTCACCTTAGCGATTTCCTCGTGATACCAGACATCGCGGCCGGGCTCCCAGCCGACCTTGCCGCCGGTGCGGCGCACGGCGATCACGGTCTTGACCGCGACCTCATGCTTCGCGGCGATCTGAACGGCCTTATCGGTGTTTTCCTTGAGCGGGATCGATTTTCCGCCACGCACACCTTCATCGCAGGTGATGACGACGCTCGAGGCGCAGTCGACGATGCGGCCGGCAAGCGCTTCCGGCGAGAAGCCGCCGAAGACAACTGAATGCACCGCGCCAATGCGGGCGCAGGCGAGCATCGCATAGGCCGCTTCCGGGATCATCGGCATGTAGATGGTGACGCGGTCGCCCTTTTTGACGCCGTGTTTTTTGAGCACATTCGCCAGCCGGCAGACTCGGTCGTAAAGCTCGTTATAGGTGATCTTCTTGTCGATATAGGGATTGTCGCCTTCCCAGATGAATGCGACGCGATCGCCATGCTTCTTCAGATGGCGGTCGATGCAATTATAAGAGACGTTGGTGACGCCATCCTCGAACCATTTGATCGAGACCTTGCCGGTGAACGACGTGTTCTTCACCTTGGTGAAGGGTTTGAACCAGTCGATCCGCTTGCCGTGCTTGCCCCAGAACTTGTCGGGATCCTGAACACTCTGCTCATACCATTTCTGGTACTTCGCCTTGTCGATCAAAGCATGCGCCTTGGCTGCCTTCGTCACAGGATGAACCTTCTCCGACATCACTTCCTCCTCAACTCCCTCGCACTCCTATTTGTCGTTGTGAGTGCTCTTTCCGCGCAATAAATAGCAGGTCAAACTACGACAGCAATTGGACAAAGTGCATTTCATGCGCAAAGAATTGCAATTCCGCGACACTATCGCTATATAGGGCCGTATTTCCCGGACAATGTGGTGTTACACCCCGGACCGCGACACCGGCGCGGACTGACAGAAGGACTATATCCATGGCTCAACAATTGCTCATGCCGAAGGCAACTGCCATCTGGCTTGTCGACAATACGGCCTTGTCATTCGACCAGATCGCGCAGTTCTGCAAGCTGCATCCGCTCGAAGTGAAGGCTATTGCCGACGGCGAAGCAGCGCAGGGCATCAAGGGCCTCGACCCGATCTCGACCGGTCAGCTAACCCGCGATGAAATCGCCCGCGCCGAAGCCAACCCGAACCACAAGCTGAAGCTTTCCGAGCCGAAGGTCCGCGTGCCGGAATCCAAGCGCCGCGGCCCGCGTTACACGCCGGTCTCCAAGCGCCAGGATCGCCCGAACGCCATCCTGTGGCTGGTGCGCAACCATCCGGAACTGAAGGATGCGCAGATTTCCCGCCTGGTCGGCACCACCAAGTCGACCATCGAGCAGATCCGCGATCGCACGCACTGGAACGCGGCCAATCTGACACCGATGGACCCGGTCACGCTCGGCCTCTGCAGCCAGATCGACCTCGACATGGAAGTCGAAAAGGCCTCCAAGGGCCGTCCGCTGCCGACCGCCGCCGAGCTCGGCGCAACCCTGCAGCCGGCTCAGGAAACCGAAAAGCTCGGCTTCAGCTATGAGCGTGAAGAAGAGAAGGAAAAGGAAATCGACGCCGACGCCGTTTTCGCCAAGCTGAAGTCGCTGAAGTCGACCAGCCGCGACGACGAAGACGACGACCAGTTCTGAAATCGGACGATCGGATTTTCGCAAAGCCCCGGTTTTCGACCGGGGCTTTTTGCAGCGCAACGGTTGCCATTGGTAAAAGCGCGCTGTAATCCAATATCATGAGCAGCTTTCCCGACACCCTTCTGAACGGTTATCGCAACTTCATGAGCGGGCGTTACGTCGATGAGCGCGAACGCTACCGCACTCTCGCCGAGCTCGGCCAAAACCCATCGACCCTCGTGGTTGCCTGTAGTGACTCCCGCTCGGCGCCGGAGATCATCTTCGATGCGGGGCCTGGCGAGCTCTTCGTCATCCGTAACGTCGCCAATATGGTGCCGCCCTACGAGCCGGACAGCAATTTCCATGCGACTTCGGCAGCGCTCGAATTCGCGGTTTTATCGCTGAAAGTGTCGGATATCGTCGTCATGGGTCACGGCCGCTGCGGGGGTATCCGCGCTGCGCTTGACCCCAACGCCGAACCACTGTCGCCGGGTGATTTTATCGGCCGATGGATGGGATTGCTGAAGCCGGCGGCCGAACAGATCCAGAGCAACGACATCATGACGCAGACCGAGCGTCAGACGGCTCTGGAGCGCATCTCGATCCGCAATTCGCTCGACAATCTCCGCAGTTTTCCGGAGATCAGGGCGCGCGAGGAAGAAGGCAAGCTTAATCTGCACGGTGCCTGGTTTGATATTTCGACCGGCGAACTCTGGGTCATGGACCCGGCGACGCGCGATTTCATCCGTCCTGAGATTTAAGGGGCTCGAGGTTTAAAGGACTGGCCGCCTGATGGGGCGGCAGGTGGATCAAACGAAAAAGGCGCTGCGGACCATCTGGTCGCAGCGCCTTTTTTGATTCATGAGATCAGACTTACTTGCCGTCGATCTGTTGGCCGATATAGGCGATTGCCTGCTGATAGACCTTTGCGTCGTTCCAGCCGGCGATAGCGGAGAAATTCGGCTCGCCGGGCTGATAGCCAGCGCCCGGCTGCCAGCCATGGCCGCGCAGGAAGTTGGCCGTCGAAGCGAGCGCATCCGCGCGCGATCCCACAAGATCGACCCTGCCGTTGCCATCTTCATCAACGCCGTAGAGGACCACGTTCTTCGGCATGAACTGCGTCTGGCCGATTTCGCCGTGGGCGGCGCCTCTGGCTGATGGGCTGAGATAGCCTTCGCCGACGAGCTTCAGGGCGGCGTAGAGCTGCTCGGTAAAGAATGCGGAACGACGGCAATCATAAGCAAGGGTTGAGACCGCCGAAAGCGTATGCTGGTCGCCCATATAGCTGCCGAAGCCGGTTTCCATGCCCCAGATCGCGATGATCGGGCCTGGGGGAACGCCGAAACGCTTCTCGATCTTGGCAAACAGTGCAGCATTGGCCTGCTTCATGCTCTTGCCACGATTGATGATCGTCTGGCCGCCGCGCTTCTTCATGAATTCCTCGAAGGAAAGCTTGAAGCTCTTCTGGCCGCGGTCGGCGCGGATGGTGGGTTGGTTGTAATGAACGTCGGCGAAGGCCCTGTCGAGGGTGGATGGGCTGACACCCTGTCCCTGCGCTTCCCGCTTGAATTCCTGCACCCAGTTCTCGAATCCGGCGGAAGTGTTACCACAAGAGGCGGCATTCGCCGCAAGCGGCATTCCCAGCAGCAACCCGCCCGCCACGAGAGCTGCCATTCCAGATTTTGTGAAGCGCATTCAGTGTCCCCGAATTCTTACCGCGATGCGAACGCGGTAACCGTTTTCAATGGCGCGCAAACCCTTGGAAGCCAAGGGATCACGTGCGTTTAGTCGTCACCGGACCATGCCAGCATCCGGCCATCATGTCATCATATTTTAGCGCGTGATGTTTTCGTTGCATTTGAAACATCGCCGCCAAAATCATTCAAAAAAGCCCCGCCGTTTATCGAAATGGCGAGGCTTCCGTTCTGTCCTGCTTACCCAATGAGGGTTGATAAACCGTAAATTGGTTTACAGATCCTTATGCAGCCTGCTTGCGCGGCTTGATCAGCCCACGGTTGACGAGCAATTCGGCGATCTGAATGGCGTTGAGCGCGGCGCCCTTACGCAGGTTGTCGGAGACGACCCACAGGTTGAGGCCGTTTTCGACGGTCGCGTCTTCACGGATGCGCGAAATATAGGTCGCATCTTCGCCGGCGGATTCGTACGGCGTGATGTATCCGCCGTTCTCATGCTTGTCGATGACGAGGCAGCCCGGAGCTTCGCGAAGGATGTCACGGGCCTGATCGGCAGTGATCTCGTTCTCGAATTCGATGTTGACCGATTCCGAATGGCCGATGAAGACAGGCACGCGCACAGCCGTGCAGGTGACCTTGATCTTTGGGTCGAGCATCTTCTTGGTTTCGGCCAGTACCTTCCACTCTTCCTTGGTATAGCCGTCTTCCATGAACACATCGATGTGCGGGATGACGTTGAAGGCGATGCGCTTGGTGAACTTCTTGTTCTCGATCGGATCGGCGACGAAGACGGCGCGGGTCTGGTTGAAGAGCTCGTCCATGCCGTCCTTGCCGGCGCCGGAAACCGACTGGTAGGTGGAAACGACGACGCGCTTAATCTTGGCGAAGTCATGCAGCGGCTTTAGCGCAACAACGAGCTGCGCGGTGGAGCAATTCGGATTGGCGATGATGTTGCGCTTGGTGAACTGCGTGATGGCATCCGGGTTTACTTCCGGAACGATGAGCGGCACGTCGGCGTCGTAGCGCCAGGCGGAGGAGTTGTCGATGACGACGCAGCCCTGGGCGCCGATCTTCGGCGATACCCTCTTGGAAACGTCGCCGCCGGCCGACATCAGGCAGATGTCGGTGTCGGAGAAGTCGTAATTCTCCAGGTTGGAAACCTTCAGCGTCCGATCGCCGAAGGAGACTTCGGTTCCCTGCGAGCGGGCCGATGCGAGTGCCACGACCTCATCGGCAGGAAAGCCGCGTTCGGCGAGGATATTGAGCATTTCACGGCCGACATTCCCGGTCGCGCCCGCTACTGCAACTTTGAAACCCATTTCTCAAGCTCTCTTTCTCTTCTCTCCTCTTGGGCGAGGGGGGAACCGCGGCCATCCATCGGCGACGGGTCCTGTCCCCGGCCGGGCCGGGGAGAGAGCGGCAGGCCAGAGACGTCAGACGGTTTTCGTCGTCGTTTTGGCCTTGGTTTTGGAAGAAACCGGAAAATAGACATCCCGCCCGGCACGTTGCGCCAGGTGACTGAAGCTATCGAGCTGTTCGAAGCGAACCATGGAAGTCTTCCTTTTCCGTCGCCGGTTCTAAGATGTTTTCCACAGGAGTCAAGGATTTCCTCGCTTGCATCGTTGCCGGAGCGAGGAAATCGGAGGCGTCGAAACCGGCCTTCGACCTATCGTGTTCGAAGGCGTGTCACTTCGATGTCAGCGGTTGGACTGGCGGGTGGTTTCAAACAGGAACCAAGTGCGGCGCTCGGTCTCGTCAATCCAGTTTTCGAGAAGGCTGGCTGTGGCGACATCGCCATATTCGTCGCAAACGTCGTGAACGGCACGCATTTCGGCGGAAAGCTTCAGATTATCGTCCGCCAGCTCGGCGAGCATGTCCTGCGGATCGACATATTCGGCATCATTGTCCGGGATGCGCTGCAGCTTGGCGATCTGCCCGATCGACCGCAGGGTCGTTCCGCCGATCTTCCTGGCACGCTCTGCCATCGGGTCGGTCATCGCGAAAATCTGTTCGCCCTGTTCGTCGAGAAGCAGGTGATAATCGCGGAAATGCGGCCCACTCATATGCCAGTGAAAATTCTTGGTTTTCAGATAGAGGGCGAAGACATCCGCCAGCAGGGCGCTCAAGGCCGCGGAAATATCGCGCGTCGCCTCCTCGCTGAGATTGGTGCGCGTACCCAATTTCGATTTGGTGTTGGCGGTATTCATAAAGGCGTCCTCCGTTTGTTGTTCACGACAGCGATCGCCGGCGGATCTTAGGGGAGTTCGATGACATCAGCTGCTGCGCGGGATCGCATTGAAGACAGGATTGTTTTGAAATTTCACAGTCGAAATGTCGCTTCGCGGCATGGCCAACTGCGATGCTTAGGCGGAAAAACCCGAACGTCTCTACTAAATAGGAAAATGGAATGGTTTGGCAATTGCTTGGCTATGGATTGGCGCGGCGTGCCGTCCCGCCGCGCCGCCGATACCGTCTCTTCTCGGAGGCGGCATCGGGATCATGCGGTTACTTCAGGCCACCGCCGACATAGATGGTTTCGCCGGTCACCCAGCCCGCATCCTGGGAGGCGAGGAAGACGGCGACCGGCGCGATATCCGTCGGCTGGCCGAGACGGCCAAGCGGTGTCTGGGAGACGAGATGCTTCTCAAAATCGCTGCCAATGATGCCTGCGGCAACGACGCCCTCCGTCTCGACGCCACCGGGTGCCAGATTGTTGACGCGGATATTGCGTGGACCGAGTTCCTTGGCGAGGATCTTGGTGATGGAATCAACAGCGGCCTTGGTCGCCGTATAGACGGAGGCCGTCGCCAGGTTCATGCTGACGGCGTTGGAGCCGATATTGATCACATTGCCACCCTCGGCGCCAAAGTGCTTCACGGCTTCCTGCGTGGCCAGCAACGTGCCAAGTACGTTGATATTGAACTGGCGATGGAACTCCTGCTCGGTGAATTCCTCGATCGGGGCGAATTGATAGACGCCGGCATTGTTAACGAGGATATCGACGCGGCCGAAGGCTTGTTTCGTTTCTGCAAAGAGGCGCTTGACGTCTTCTGATTTGGAAACGTCGCCATGGACGGCGAGCGCCTTGCCGCCCTTGGCTGCGATTTCCGCAACCACCCTGTCGGCGCCTTCGCGGCTCGAGGCGTAGTTGACGACAACGGCCGCGCCCGCTTCGCCCATTGCCTTGGCGATGCCGGCACCGATGCCCTTGGATGCTCCGGTCACGATCGCGACCTTGCCTGCCAGTTTGCTCATGTCATTTTCCTTCGAAAAACTTAGACAGTTTTACAATCATCGAATCATTTGGCGCGTGCGACCCGAAAACCGATCGCACCGTCACTTTGATATTTAGATAATCATCTAATTGATACAAGGGCGGTGAGAAGAAATGCTGATGGCGTGAATGGAATCGTCAGATCTTGGAAAGTTCCGCCATATAGGCGTTCAGCGTATCGCGGCGCAGCACGAGATTGGCGAATTTACCTTCGCGCTGGATCTCGATGAGGCCCGCATTCTCCAGCTCCTTGATATGATGCGACATTGTCGCGGCGCTGACAGCGTGGCATTCGTTCAGGAGGCTGCAGGGCATGGGTTCGCTCCGTGTGCCGATCTCCTTCAGGATCTGCACGCGTCGCGGCTCGGCAAGTGCCCGGGAGATCAATCCCATCTGCCTTTCGCTCAAACGTATTGGCCCGGCATCCATGGTGTTCATCGCAAACGGAAACAAAATCGGGTTGACTGGCTTCGATCATCCCCATCCTGCCAGATATATGAATGCGCGAGAGCCTTGGCAACCTTTGCGATGCAGCCGCGGCGGGCTCAGGAATCGGTCTGACGCAGCCTGCTGCTTTTGAAGAACGGCAAGCGCGGCGTCGGCCAACCGGCCGCGTCGATGCGGAAGAGCAGGCCGTAGCGTGAATAGACGATGGCTATCATGAAGGAAAACCAGCCGCCGAGCGCCAGGCCGGCCATGACGTCGCTCGGATAATGCGCGCCGACCATGACGCGGGTGATCGCCAGCCATAGGGCGCAAGCAGCGAAGATATAGCGATAGCGCGGAAACAGGAAGGCAAGCGCCACGAACAGGGCGCCGATGGTGGTCGCATGGCCGGAGGGGAAGCTTTCGAAGCTGGCACGGCCATTAAAAGGCGAGAAGCCAAAAGGCCCCCAATCGGCAAAATGCGTCGGGCGGGCGCGGCCGATGGCACGCTTCAGCAAATTGGCGAGGATGCCTGAAAGCGCCACGGTTGTCAGGAGATAGCCGCCGATCTGACAGATGCGCAGTGCTTGGCAGCGACAGCGTTGCGAATGCAGCAGCTTGCTGCCTGCCCAACCTTCGAAAAACAGGAAGGCGCTGATGAGAAGGATCCATCCGGAATCGCCGAAATCGGTCAGCATTCCACCGACGAAGCGAATGGAGGGCGATAGGTCTTTAAGGGTGGCGCCGACAGGCCCATCGAACAGGAGAGCGGAAAGAAGGACAATATTGGCTGTCACAAAAAGGCAGAGTTTCCAATGGGATGGTGCAAAAGCTGCATCGCTTCGCCGCCAACGCCTGTCGAGAGACGTCAAGATCGCCTGCATAATCAGTGCCTATGTCGATTTCCAATCGATCCGATAGATAGCAGGTTGTTGTTACAGTTTTTCTAAAAATCGATGACGGGGGCCGGCGCCGCGGTCTCGAGCTGAGACGCGCCCATCCCGTTCACAAGAAAAAGCCCCGTTCCTCGCAGAATGGGGCTTCGTGTTTCACGTGAAATATATCAGGCTATTTCTGCCGGAGATTATGCGGAGAGAGCCTTGAATTCGGCAAGAATGGCGTCACCCATTTCGGTGGTGCCGACCTGGCGGCTGCCTGGCGACATGATGTCGCCGGTACGGATGCCGCTGTCGAGCACGTTGGCGATCGCCTTTTCCAGCGCATCGGCTTCGGCAACCATGGCGAAGGAATAGCGCAGGCACATGGCGAAGGAGGCGATCATGGCAATCGGATTGGCAATGCCCTTGCCGGCGATATCGGGGGCCGAGCCATGCACGGGTTCATAGAGAGCCTTGCGCTTGCCGGTCTTTGCATCGGGGGCGCCGAGTGAGGCGGACGGCAGCATGCCGAGGGAGCCGGTGAGCATGGCGGCAACGTCGGACAGCATGTCGCCGAAGAGGTTGTCCGTCACGATGACGTCGAACTGCTTCGGCTGGCGCACGAGCTGCATGCCGCCGGCATCGGCCAGCATATGCTCGAGCTGCACGTCGGAATATTTTTCCTTATGCGTCGCGGTAACGACCTGGTTCCAGAGCACGCCCGATTTCATGACGTTACGCTTTTCCATCGAGCAGACACGGTTGTTGCGGGTGCGTGCCAGTTCAAAGGCGACGCCGGCAATGCGCTCGATCTCGTAGGTGTCGTAGACCTGGGTGTCGATACCGCGCTTCTGGCCGTTGCCGAGGTCGATGATTTCCTTCGGCTCGCCGAAATACACGCCGCCGGTGAGCTCACGCACGATGAGGATGTCGAGACCTTCGACCAGCTCCGGCTTCAGCGAAGAAGCGGATGCCAGTGCCGGATAGCAGATGGCCGGGCGCAGGTTGGCGAAGAGCTGTAGATCCTTGCGCAGGCGCAGCAGGCCTGCTTCCGGACGTACTTCGTAAGGCACGCTATCCCACTTCGGGCCGCCAACAGCGCCGAAGAGCACGGCGTCAGCCGCCATTGCCTTTGCCATGTCGGCATCGGAGATCGCCGCGCCATGCGCATCATAGGCGCTGCCGCCGACAAGGCCCTCGTCGGTGACGAAGCCGGCGTTCTTGGCCTCGTTCATGTAAGCGATGATCTTGCGAACTTCACCCATGGCCTCTGGGCCGATGCCGTCACCCGGCAGGAGGAAAAGATTGCGCACTGTCATGAGGAAGCCTCCGCGAAAGAAAAAGTTGCGGGGTTTTTAGACTTCCAAATGCGGCTTTTCAAGCGAGGAAGAGGCCGAAACGGTACGGTTTTCGGGCTTTTGAGACTGGGCACCCGCCCTTGAACCACGAGGGCGGGTGGTTTGCGTCGCTTACCCTTACTCAGCCAGACCGAGCGAAGCGAGATAGGCGGCCGATGCCGGGATCTTCGACTTGTCCTTGATCTCGATGATCAGACGCGGATTGCTATTTAGCTTGGCAAGGGCGGCAAAGACCGCGCGCCAGTGGATGTTGCCTTCGCCGAGGCTCCAGTGGCGGTCGGCATAGCCGTCGGCGTCCTGCAGGTGGACATGCTGCAGGCGGTTGCCGGCGGCATGGACGTAGTAGTCAACAGGAGGAGCGCCCGTATAGCCATGGGCGTAATGGGCATGACCGGTGTCGATCGAAACGGCGACGGCGGGTGAATTGAAGCTGTCGGCGAGGCCGACGCGGATATGAGGATCCTTGTCCTCGATGTTCTCGATGACCATGGTGAGCCCGATGTCTTCGGCGCGCTTGACGGCTTCTTTCAGCGTCAGATGCGTGTATTCGATGATCTTTTCGCGCTCGCCCTTGTTGTTGTCGAGGTTGTTGTAGGACCACGACGTATAGGGGCTATGGATGACCATCTGCGTGGCGCCGATATTGGCGCAGACGTCGAGCGCCTGCAGCAGGCGCTTGGTGACGACGGCGCGGACGTCCGGGTCCTGCGAGGCGACGACAAAACCCCAGAACGGGCCGTGGATACCGAGGCGACCCTGATGGCCGTCGAGCAGCTTGCGGGCGCGCTCGGCCAGCGGAGCCCAATCGCCGTTGAGGATTTCGGCTTCGACAAAGCTCTGCAGCTCCAGATCGCGCGGCTTTTCGAGCAGCCAGTTGCGATGGATTTCGACGTCGTCGAGCGTCATGGCGGCGCCGACAATGGGAAGGGAGGTCATGAAGGGGCTCCATTGCGTGGAGAAAATTTAAGGGTGAGAGAGACGGCCCGAAGGATCTCGGCGGTCTGTATGGACCTCCTTCTTGTCGATCATATTACAGCGGGCGGGAAAGACGGCGTCTGAGCTGTTTTCGCGGGATTTGCGGTCTCCACTCCTGGGCTGTGATAATTGCGGGATAGTCCCCTCTCCCCGCAGGCGGGGAGAGGGAGTCTAATATGCCCGGCATGAAAAAAGCCGGGCGCAAGGCCCGGCTTCGAAACATGCGATAAACGAAAGACCGATCAGGCAGCCCAGGGGCGCGATGCGGCGTTCGTCTTTTCGAAATCGCTGATCGCGGAGGATTTTTCCAGCGTCAGGCCGATATCGTCGAGGCCGTTCAGCAGGCAGTGGCGCTTGAATTCGTCGAGTTCGAACTTCAGCGAGCCGCCGTCCGGGCCAGTGATCTCGAGGTTTTCCAGATCGACCGTCAGAATGGCGTTGGAGCCGCGCGAGGCGTCGTCCATCAGTTTGTCGAGCTCTTCCTGGCTGACCTTGATCGGCAGGATGCCGTTCTTGAAGCAGTTGTTGTAGAAGATGTCAGCGAAGCTGGTCGAAATAACGCAGCGGATGCCGAAATCGAGAAGTGCCCAGGGAGCATGCTCACGCGAGGAGCCGCAGCCGAAATTGTCGCCGGCGACAAGGATCTTGGCATTCTGATAGGCCGGCTTGTTCAGCACGAAATCTTCGTTCGGCGTTCCGTCTTCATTGTAGCGGGCTTCAGCGAAGAGGCCCTTGCCGAGACCCGTGCGCTTGATGGTCTTCAGGTAATCCTTCGGGATGATCATGTCGGTATCGACATTGACGACCGGGAGGGGTGCTGCGACACCGGTCAATTTCACGAACTTGTCCATGGGGTCCTGCCTTCATTCTCGTCTAAGCACGAATTATCCTGCCAATAGAGCAAATCCGGCTCGAAATGAAGGGAAATCTTGGAAATGCTCTAAAACGCGGCGCTTTGGGTCGTGGTGCCCTTCAGGACGAGGCCTGATCGCACACATAGGCCCGCCGGATAGACCACCCTGCCCTGCTTTCAATCCTAGAGGTCGATGATCGTGCCGCGACCGTCGTTCCAGATGCGCATTTCGCGCTGGCCGTTCGTCTTCGCCTTGGCGTGCACCGGGGCCGGCTTCATGCGCAGCGAAATCGCGCGGGCTGCCATCAGCACGGTAAGGATAGCGCCGACGGCGAGCGTGACCGAAACGGTAAACAGCGCCATGGCTGCAAACACGGTGATACCGGCAAGTGCGATGAACAGGGAACGAATATTCTGCATGGTCGAGACCTCTCTACATCAAGCAATGTGGCCCTCATGATTGTCATCTGCAAGAGGAGCATGGCTTTTTGTTGACTTGCCTGCCGATTAAAAGCGCGGCAAAACGGCACAATGAGCCAATCTGCGAGCCAAAACCCCTCGTCCCGTCCCGCCCGTCTGCGCCGCTCGGTCTTGAGCGTTCCCGCGATCAACCGACGCGCGCTGGACAAGCTTTCGAGCCTCGAATGCGACGCGGTCATTTTCGATCTTGAGGATTCGGTTTCGCCGGAGAAAAAGGCCGAGGCGCGGGAGAATCTCCGGGCCTTCTTTGCGGTCTCGCAGCTTCCCGGCAAGGAGCGGATCATCCGTATCAATGCGCTCTCCTCCAATTTCGGCGCCGATGACCTGGCGCTGGTTACGGAGTTGGAGCCGGATGCGGTGTTGCTGCCGAAGGTGGGCGAGCCGCAGGACGTAAGCGATGTCAGTGACCGGCTTGCGGAAGCCGATGCACCGGAAGACTTGCGTATCTGGGCCATGATCGAGACGCCGCGCGGCATCCTGAATGCGGCGGCGATCGCCGAAGCTGGGCGCACGGCAGGAAGCCGGCTCGATTGTTTCGTCGTCGGTCTCAACGACCTCAGAAAGGAAACGGGCGTTCTGCCGCAGCCCGGTCGCCCCTATCTCGTGCCCTGGCTGATGCAGGTGATATTGGCCGTCAGCGCTTACGGCCTTGAGGCGATCGACAGCGTCTTCAACGATTTCAGGGATGCTGAAGCATTTGAGGCCGAATGTGGCCAGGGTGTCGCCATGGGTTTTGCCGGCAAGATGCTGATCCACCCAAACCAGATCGAGGCGGCCAACCGGCATTTCGGCCCGGCTGAGGCTGCCATTGCCGAGGCCGAAGCCATCATTGCGGCTTTTGCCGAAACGAGCGCCGCCACTCTCAATGTCGTGAACCTTGGCGGGCGCATGGTGGAGCGGCTGCACCTTGTCCAGGCGGAAAGACTCATTCATAAAGCTCGCCTGATCGAACAGCGCTCTTCGGGCACGGCAGCGGCGTCCCGCACCGAGGTCTGACCGTCGAATTGCCCGGCCAAATACGAAAGATACCCTAATGAAACTCTACCGCTTCCTCACCGGCCCCGATGACGCTTCCTTCTGCCACAAGGTCAGTGCGGCGCTGAACAAGGGCTGGGAGCTATACGGCTCGCCGACCTATGGCTTCAATTCTGCAAGCGGGCGTATGGAGTGCGGTCAGGCCGTCGTCAAGGAAGTTGCCGGCAAGGATTACGATCCGGATATGAAGCTTTCGGAGCAGTAAGCCGTAACCGAAGTTCTTCGCCCAGGTTGGCTTACGATCGGGGTTGGTATTACCGATCCGTCGCTTCCTCAGCACTTTCCTCAATGCGCTCCATGTCCTCGTCGCTCAGGCCGAAATGGTGGCCGATCTCGTGGATCAGGACATGGGTAATGATGTCGCCGAGAGTTTCGTCGTTTTCAGCCCAATAGTCGATGATCGGCCGGCGATAGAGGCGGATCTTGTTCGGCATGTCGCCGGTCTGGGCGGTAAAGCGCTCCGAGATGCCGCGACCTTCGAAAAGGCCGAGCAGGTCGAAGGGTGTTTCCAGCGCCATATCCTCGAACACTTCGTCATCCGGGAAATCCTCGATGAGAATGACGAGGTTGCCGGTGAGCGAGCGGAATTCCTCCGGCAGGTGGCTGTAAGCCTCCATTGCCAGAGATTCGAATGTGCTGATGGAGGGAGAATGGCGATCCCGCCAATCTTCGCTCTGGTCAACGCGAGCCATGAATATTCCTTCCTTGGCTGGTCATATAGAGACTTTGCGCTGCTTTTACGAGAGCGGAATAGGGCGTGATACCGAAAAGTGTTTGAGCGGTTTTCGATCGACGTCATGCTCTATTTTTTTGATTCTAGAGCGGATTCGGATTTTCGGGTGACAGACCGACATCATCTGGCTCGGTTCACAGGAATATTTTCTTATGAAATGGTGTTGACTCTTTCTCCAAGCTCTGGAATCCATAAGAACATAACAGGAACATTATCGATCTGGAGTGAACGTCATGGCCGAGGCTGCCGTGGCGCGGGAAACGCTTTTTGCCCTGCGTGAAACCATTGCCCGACTGGAAGGCAGGCCGATCCCGGCGCTGGCAGCCGCAGCGCATGAGGCTTTGGCAGACAAGCCGGTGAGAGAGGCGATGGGTAGTGCGAAATCCCTGCCTACTGAGCCTACGCTTGAACAGTCGCTCCTTCCGATCGGCATCGATGAGCTCGATGCGGCTCTGCAAGGCGGTCTGCCGCTCGATGCGCTGACGGAAATCCGCTCGCTCGGCCTGCGCGATGCCGGGGCGGCGAGCGGCTTTGCCCTGGCGCTTGCGGCGAGACTGCATGCGCGAGCATCGGATAAGACCGCGGCCAAGTCGCCGGTCCTATGGATCGGCGATACGGTGGCAACGATGGAGGCAGGCCTGCCCTATGCCATCGGCATCGGCGATTTCGGGCTGGAGCCTCAGGCTCTCCTGCAGGCGTCGCCGCGCAAGCTCGACGATGCGCTCTGGGTGGCGGAAGCAGCCCTTGGCAGTGCTGCCTTTGCCGTCGTCATTCTGGAAGTGCGCGGCAATCCCGCCCGTTTCGGTCTGACCGAAAGCCGGCGGCTGGCGCTGAGGGCCAAGGCGGCGGGACGGCCCTTGTTTCTGTTGCGACAGGGAGGCGAGGAGGAAGCAAGCAGCGCCCTCTTCCGCTTTTCCGTCGAACCCGCGCCGGCACAGGCGCGGCCCCTGCCGGACGGATCGGTGCTTGGCGGCAGCATTGGTCACCCGGCTTTTCGTCTGACCTTGGAAAAGAGCCGAAACCCGGCGCCCCTTTCCATAACCCTGGAGTGGAATGCCCATGACCGCCGCTTTGCCCCTGTCTCCGATGTTCATTACCCTGCCTTTCCCGGCGAACACACAGCGCATTCTGGCGCTGACCTTCCCGCATCTGCCGACCGACCGGATCGCGCGAAAGCGCTGGGGTCTGTCCTGGCGTTCGGCAGGCAGGCTTGAAGCGCCGCCGCTCGCCTGTGCCGGTAAGCTGAACAATGCCATGCGGCTGACCGCCATCAACGAGCGCGCCGAAATGATCGGCCTGAAGCAGGGTCAGGGCGTGGCTGAAGCAAAGGCGATCTGTCCTGATCTTGATGTCGTCGAGGAGGATCCGGTCGCGGATCGCAAGCTTCTGGAAGCGATCGCCGACTGGTGCGACCGCTATACGCCGCTGGTGGCGATCGACGGCAAGGATGGCCTTTTTCTCGATATTACCGGCTGCGCCCATCTTTTCGGCGGCGAAGAGGCGCTGCTCGAGGATATCTTGATCCGGATTTCCCGACTGGGCTTCGATGTGCGCGGCGCCATTTCCTCTGCGCCCGGCCTCTCCTGGGCCGTCGCCCGCTTTGACGAGAGCCGCATCGTTCCGCCCGAAGCCATGGAAGAGGCACTGGCACCGCTGCCGGTTGCATGTCTTCGGCTTGGCGAGGAGATTGTCGCCGCCTTGCAGAAGATGGGCCTGAAGCAGGTCGGCGACCTTCTGGCAGCACCGCGTGCGCCGCTTGCCCGCCGTTTCGGTGCGCAGCTAATGTTGCGGCTCGATCAGGCCGTCGGCCTCGTCGAGGAACCGATTTCGCCGCGTCGCCCGGTCGCGCAATTGTCAGCCGAGCGTCGGCTTGCCGAGCCGGTGCAGGCGGAAGAGGATATTCTTCAGCTTGCTCGCCAGCTTGCCGAAACCCTGAAGCCGGGGCTGGAAGCGCGCGGCGTCGGCGGCCGTTCCTTCGAGCTTCTGCTTTTCCGGGTGGATGGGGCGGTTTTCCGCATCGCGGCTGGCGCATCGCAGCCGCTGCGGGAGCCGAACCGGATCGCCAGCCTGTTCACGGAGCGCTTCGGCGCCATTCATAACGATCTCGATGTCGGCTACGGTTTCGAAATCATCCGCCTCAATGTGCTTCAGCATGCGTCCTTCGATGCCATGCAAGGCGATTTTGTCGGAGAAGACCGCCAGGAAGGATCTCTTGCCGCCTTTGTGGATCGTGTGGCCGCCCGGCTGGGGCCGGACTGTCTGCAAGGGTTCGAGTTGCGGCAGAGCCACATCCCTGAGCGGGCCGTGCGGTCGCTGCCGGCCATGGCTATCCTCGCCTCGAAGCGGCGCACAGGTGAGAAGGATGCCGGCCATGGTTTCTTCCGCGGCGAACGGCCGCTGCGGCTGTTTCGCATGCCGGAGCTGGTCGAAACCATTGCTGCCGAAGTGCCCGACGGCCCGCCCCGGCAGTTCCGCTGGCGGCGGGTTATGCATCGGGTCAGCCGGGCCGAAGGGCCGGAGCGGCTTTCGGCGGAGTGGTGGGTCGAGGAAAAGGAAGAGCCTGCCCGCGATTATTTCCAGGTCGAGGATGAGGAGGGCCATCGTTTCTGGCTGTTCCGCAAGGGGCTCTATGGCCGAGGCGGCACAACGCCGGATTGGTACATGCACGGGGTCTTCGCATGAACGCGCGCCCGAGTTTCCACGAACCCGTACCCTTCTTTGAGATCGGGGTGAGAACGAATTTCTCCTTTCTCGAAGGTGCCTCGCATCCGGAGGAAATCGTGGCGCAGGCCGCCATTCTGAAACTTTCCGGATTTGGGATTGCCGACCGCAATTCGGTTGCCGGCGTGGTCAAGGCGCATGCGCATACCAAGCTTCTCCGGGAGAAGTACAAGGAGGGCATTGAGAAAAACCTGGAGCTTCAAGCGAAGGGCAAGCCAGAAAAGCCGCTTCTGAAGCCGGTCCCTTTCCAGCCTGGTGCGCGCCTCGTGTTTTCGGACGGTACACCTGACATTCTTGCCTATCCGGAAAACCGAAAGGGCTGGGCGCATCTCTGCCGGCTGCTGAGCGCCGGTAATCTGCGCGGCGAAAAAGGCGTCTGCATCCTGAATGAAAGCGACCTCGTGGAATGGGGTGACGAGATGATGCTGGCGCTGGTTCCCGATGCTGAAAGCGTCGAGACGCAAGAAGGGCAGGAAAAGCTAGAGCAATGCCTCAAGCGGTTATGGATGCGCTTCGGCCGGAAGTTCCACATGGTCCTGTCGCCGGCCTATGACGGGCGGGACCGGATGGTCTTCGCCACGCTTTCCATCCTGGCGCAGCGCAATGGCGTGCGGCTGATCGCCAGCAATCAGCCGCTCTATCATGCGACCGAGCGCAAGCCGCTTGCTGATATCGTCGTTTCGATCCGCGAACATGTACCGATCGCCGAGGCTGGTTTCAAACTGGCAGCGAACGCCGAGCGCTACATGAAGGACGCTGCCGAGATGGCACGTCTGTTGCGGGATTATCCGAAGGCTATCGCCAATACGCAGAAGTTTTTTAGCCGGCTTTCTTTTTCACTGGACGAGCTAAAACACAATTATCCCGACGAAAGCGTTCCTGGAGAGACCGTTGCGGAGACGCTGAAGCGGCTGACATGGGAGGGCGCCGAGTGGCGCTTTCCCGGAGGGATCCCGCCAAAGGTTTCGGCGCAGATCGAGCATGAGCTCAAGCTCATTCGGGAACGGCAATATGAGCCTTATTTCCTGACGGTGCACCGCATCATGGAGTTTGCCCGCAGTGCGAATATCCTATGCCAGGGGCGCGGATCGGCCGCCAATTCGACGGTCTGTTATTGCCTCCGGATTACCGAGGTCAATCCCGAATTAACAAGCCTGCTTTTCGAGCGCTTCATCTCGACGGAGCGCGAGGAGCCGCCTGATATCGACGTTGATTTCGAGCATGAGAAACGCGAAGAAGTCATTCAGTTCATCTACAGGCATTACAAAAAGGAGCATGCCGGGCTGACCGCGGCGGTCACCAGCTATCGGGCGCGCTCGGCCGGCCGCGAAGTGGCGAAAGCCTTCGGTTTGTCGGAGGATGTGCAGTCGGCCCTTGCAAGCGGTGTCTGGGGCTGGTCGACGGAGGAGCTGTCCGAGCGTGAGGCGAAGATTGCCGGCCTCGATCTCACGAACAAGACGACACGCAACGTCCTTTCCTATGCCTCGACGCTGATGGGGTTTCCGCGGCACCTGACCCAGCATGTCGGCGGCTTCGTCATCACCCGGGATCGGCTGGATGAGGTCGTGCCGATCATGCATACGGCGATGGACGATCGCTACATGATCGAGTGGAACAAGGACGATCTCGACAATCTCAACATATTGAAGATCGACGTGCTTGCGCTCGGCATGTTGACCTGTCTCGCCAAGGCTTTCGACCTCCTGCTGCTGCATTACGATGTGAAGAAGGCGCTCGCCGATCTTGGGAGCAAGGAATATCCGGACGGCAAGCCGGTTTATGACATGATCTGCCGTGCCGATACGATCGGCGTCTTTCAGATCGAAAGCCGGGCGCAGATGAGCATGCTGCCGCGTCTTCGGCCCCGCAAGTTCTATGATCTGGTCATTGAGGTGGCGATCGTTCGCCCCGGCCCCATTCAAGGAGACATGGTTCACCCTTACCTTAAGCGGCGGGATGACGATCTTCACAAGCGGCCGATCGAATATCATCGTCCGGAGTTGAAGGCTGTTTTGGAGCGAACTTTGGGGGTTCCGCTGTTTCAGGAACAGGCGATGCAGATCGCCATTACCGCGGCCGGATTTTCGCCCGCCAAGGCCGATCGGCTGCGCCGATCCATGGCGACGTTCAAGCGAACGGGGAGGGTCGATGAATTCAAAAAGGATCTGGTTTCGGGCATGGTCGCGAATGGCTATCCTCAGGACTTTGCCGAACGCTGTTTCAGCCAGATCGAGGGCTTCGGCGAATATGGTTTCCCTGAAAGCCATGCGGCGTCCTTCGCTCTGCTCGTCTATGCCTCGTCCTGGCTCAAGACCTACTATCCGGATGTCTTCTGTGCGGCGATCCTCAATGCCCAGCCGATGGGCTTCTATGCGCCGGCGCAGCTGGTGCGCGATGCGCGCGAGCATGGCGTCAAGGTGCGGCCGGTGGATATCAATCGCTCCAGCTGGGATTGCCTGCTGGAGAAGGCGCGTTTCGATCCGGGCGCGATCGAGCGGCGCCATGCGTCGATGCGCGATGATATCAAGACGCAATGTGCCGTCCGTCTCGGCTTCCGGCAAGTCAAGGGTCTGTCCGAGGAGGAGATGAACCAGCTCGTCGAGCGCCGGGGCGATGGCTATCGATCCGTGCGCGATCTCTGGCTGCGTTCCCGGCTTGCCAAGGCGCAGATCGAGCGCCTGGCGGATGCGGATGCGTTCGGTTCCATCGGCCTCAGCCGTCGTGAGGCGCTTTGGGCTGTGCGGGCGCTCGATGCCGGCAGTGCCGCCGAAACGCTTCCCCTCTTCGATCTCGGCGACCATGCGGAGCTGCAGGTCGAGCCGGCGGTTACGCTGCCGGAAATGCTGCCTGGCGAGCAGGTCATCGAGGATTATCGCTATCTGTCGCTATCCCTGAAGGCGCATCCGGTTTCCTTCCTGCGTACCGATTTCGCCCGGCAAGGGATCGTGCAAAGCCGGGATTTGCCCGGTATCGCCAGCGGCCGCATGGTGACGATCGCCGGGCTGGTGCTGGTGCGCCAGCGGCCGGGTTCGGCCAAGGGGGTGATCTTCATGACGCTGGAGGACGAAACCGGTGTCGCCAATGCAATCGTCTGGCCGAAGAAGTTCGAGAAGTACCGGGCCATCGTCATGGGCGCGCGGCTGGTTAAGATCCGCGGCCGGCTGCAGAGCGAAAGCGGCGTTATCCATGTGGTGGTCGATCATATTGAGGATATGACACCGGCGCTCGGGATCCTGCAGCGGGAGGCGAGGCGTTTCGGCGTCAGCGATCGGGCGGATGAGACCTTGCGGCCGACCATGGATCACAGGGAGAAGCGGAAGTCTGTCTTTCCGGCGCCCTCTTCCGGTGAGGGGGCAGCGGCGGAGGGTCGCAGCCATGGCGCCGAAACGGCGAAAGTTATGCCGCGAGGCCGCAATTTCCATTGAGATTGCGACCTTCGTATCGGGCAAAAGCTTCGGAACTCGGCCCGCGGACGAGATTCGAATCGTTTCTTTCTTGACAAAGAGCGTCTTCTTTAGCAGATAACAAGACAGCGGATGTCATGTTTGACGGGCTGAGCGAAGAATGCTGGTTTGCAGTTGTAATTACATCACCGACAAAGAAATCCGGGACGTTATCAACGAGTTCCTTGATCAGGACTGTTGGCAGCTCATTGTTCCCGCCAAGGTTTATCACGCGATGGAAAAGCGCGGTCGTTGCTGCGGCTGCTTCCCGAATGTCGTTGATATCATTATACAGACAACCCAGGATTATCATGCCCGTCGCCACTCGACGGAAGCGGAAATATTTGATTTCATGTCCCGCCTGAAAAAATTCCATGAAGACAACAGGAGAGCGGACATTGAAAGGCGACAAAAAGGTCATCGAGCGGCTTAACGAGGCACTCTTCCTCGAGCTTGGCGCAGTCAACCAATATTGGGTTCACTACAGACTCCTCGAAGACTGGGGCTACACCAAGCTTGCCAAGAAAGAGCGCGCAGAATCCATCGAGGAGATGCAGCACGCCGATCGCCTCGTTGCCCGCATCATCTTCCTCGAAGGTCATCCGAACCTGCAGACGCTCGCGCCGCTGCGCATCGGTCAGAACGTCAAGGAAGTGCTGGAAGCCGATCTCGCCGGCGAATACGACGCACGCACGGCCTACAAAAAATCCCGCGACATCTGTCACGATGCCGGCGACTATGTGTCCATGAAGCTGTTCGAAGAGCTTCTGGCGGATGAGGAAGGCCATATCGACTTCCTCGAAACCCAGCTCGAACTGCTCGACAAGATCGGCGAAGCCAAATACGGCCAGCTTAATGCCGACTCCGCCGATTCCGCGGAATAAGCGACATGCTGCAGCGGTTCAGTTTTTCAGGAAATCTCTGAACCGCTCCATTTCTTTGTTTTCACCCAATTCCAGGAAGAGCGCGAAAGCTTTTCCTGGAATTGCTTTATGAATCGGCCCTTCCGCGGCTGGCCTTCTTTTCAGTCTTCGGCTTTCAGATTGGCCAGGTCACTGAATTCCGAAACCACCTGCTCGTAGACCGAGCGTTTGAAGGGAACGATCAGGTCGGGAAGTACCGCCATGGGCTTCCATTCCCATGCATCGAATTCCGGTTCGTGGCCGCCCGGTGGCGGATTGATGGCGATCTCGCCCTCATCGCCGTCGAAGCGGAAGGCGAACCAGCGCTGCGTCTGGCCGCGGAATTTCCCCTTGAGGCCGATACCGATCAGTTGCGGCGGAAGATCGTAATTGATCCAGTCCCTGGCTTCCGCGAGCAAGGTCACGGTTTTCATGCCCGTTTCTTCGTATAATTCGCGATAGGCCGCTTTCAGCGGGTCTTCGCCCTCGTCTATGCCGCCCTGCGGCATCTGCCACAGCTGCGGCGAGCCGTCATATTCGGAATTGCCGACCGGAATGCGGTGTCCGGCCCAGACCAGGCCTTCCCGGTTCAGGATCATGATGCCGACACAGGGCCGGTAGGGCAGGTCTTCGGCTCTCACGGAGGCGTGTGGCGTGCTCATCTTTTTCTCCAGGTCAGGGGTGTTTGGGATCCTCGGCAAGCGCCGAGACCGCGACGACTTCGATACCGCGCATGGCGGCCTCCTCGCTCCATTTGCTGATGGCGTCGACGCTTTCATCGAAGGCGGAAGCGACGCCGATCGCAGAGCCGTTACGGCGGGCGATGCGCTCGAGTTCGTCGAGTTTCCTGAGGATCGCGTCCTGCTGCAGCTCTCCATCCAGCTGGATATCGGCAGAAGCGTGCGGCACTTCCAGCGTTTTCGAAAGCATTCCGGACTTCGATTGAGCGGATGAGCCGTCGTCTAGGAATAGCAGGCCGCGCTTGCCGATGTCGCGCAGCACGGGTTCCATGGCGCTGGGATTGGCAAGGAAGCGGCCGCCGAGATAGTTCATGACGCCGGTATAATTGGTGATCTTGCCCATCGCTTTATGCAAATTTTCAATATTCTTGGCTGATGACAGCGAGGTCAGCAGAGTATCCGGTCCGGGATTGTTGCCGGGATAGTCGAAGGGCTCGAACGGCACCTGGATGAGGATCTCGTGGCCGCCGCGCCTTGCCTCCTGCATCCAGCGCTGCAGACTGTTGCCGCTGGCGGCAAAGGCAAGGGTGATTTCCTCCGGCAGCTTCTCGATGGCGCGTTGCGTGCCGGTCTGGCTCAGCCCAAGGCCGCTGACGACGATAGCGATACGGGTGCCCCGCGCGCCGGACCAGGGTCGCGCATATTGCTCCAGCGGCCGCAGACCGCTTGGCGAGGTGATTGGCAGCTTGCCGTAGGGCGAATCTTCGAGCAGGCTGTCATTCGGCGTTGCCGCCATGCGCGGATCCTGCCCCACCTGATTGGCGTTAATCAAGACCGGGCCGCTGCCATCGCGATTGCTGGGGCTGAACATGGTGACGACCGAACCGTCGCCGGTCACCACGCGCGTGGTATTGGCGCCGGATTGCGGGTCGACTTGGGTCAATCCAGCTTGACCGGTTTGTTCGGTGCTCCCCGGCTTGGTTTCGGCTGCAGGTGCCGGATTTTCCTTCTTTGCCGTTTCGACAGGCTGAGTCTTTTGCAGGGGATCGCGCATCAGCGCCGAATAGAGTGAAAAGCCGGCGATCGCGATCAGACAGAAGCCGCCGAGAATGCGTCCAAAGGGGATGGAGCGCCGTTGGCGGCCGGGGCCGCGATTTTGTCCCAACGGTGCATGCAAATCCGTTCCCAAGCTTCAATCCACCCCAAGCGGAAAACTCTATTGGCCTCGAGCATATCGCTCACGGCGAAGCGGAAAAATGCCCGCGGCACTCAAAGTGCTAAAACATGAACAAGACTGTTCCGAGCGACGTCGGATTCGAAGGCTGACCGAGAAGAGCGGGACAATACCCCTCGCCCCGCTTCCTCATCATGAAAGCGCCGGGTCTGTTTCCAGCCCGGCGCCAATCCTTACTTGGAGGAAACCGCCTTTTCGGGGTTCGGCGGGAAGGCTGGATCCGTCTTTGCGCCACGCAGCAGGTCGAGCGCGTAGTTGAGCTGGATATCGTCCTTCGGATCCGGCGGCACATAGGCCGAAGAGCCGGAGCCCTTGTCGGTCTCGCTCTGGCCCTTGATGTGGCCCGGCAGGCTGGATTCGCCTTCCGTCGTCAGCTTGCCCTTCAGATCGTCGGGAAGCGGCTGGTCGACCTTGATGTCAGGCGTGATGCCGGTGCCCTGGATCGAGCGGCCCGACGGCGTGTAGTAGAGGGCCGTCGTCAGGCGCAGCGCGCCGTTGCCGTCGCCGAGCGGGATGATCGTCTGGACAGAGCCCTTGCCGAACGACTGTGTGCCGAGCACGGTGGCGCGCCGCAGATCCTGCAAGGCGCCTGCGACGATTTCCGAAGCCGAGGCCGAGCCGCCGTTGGTGAGCACGATGATCGGCTTGCCGTCGGTCAGGTCGCCTGGGGTGGCGTTGAAGCGCCGGGTTTCATCCGGGTTGCGGCCGCGTGTCGAAACGATCTCGCCGCGCTCGAGCACGTCGTCGGCAACGTTGATCGCCTGATCGAGCAGGCCGCCCGGGTTGAGACGTAGGTCGAGGACGTAGCCCTTCAGCTTGTCGGCCGGGATATCCTTCTTGATCTTGGCGATCGCGGCTTCGAGATCCGGGGTCGTCTTTTCGGTGAAGGAGATGATGCGGATATAGCCGACATCGCCGCCTTCCTCGCGCGACTTGACGGCGGCAACGGCAATCACGTCACGGATGACGGTGAGCTCGATCGGCTTGTCGGCGCCCTTACGCAGCAGCGTCAGCTTGATCGGCGTCTTGACCGGGCCGCGCATCTTTTCGACGGCGTCTTCCAGCTTCAGGCCGCGGACGGACTGGCCGTCGATGGCGGTGATATAGTCGCCGGCAAGGACGCCGGCCTTGGCGGCAGGCGTATCGTCGATCGGGGTGATGACCTTGACGAGATCGTTGTCCATCGTCACTTCGATGCCGAGACCGCCGAACTCACCCTTGGTCTGGGTGCGCATGTCTTCCGCATCCTTGGCGTTCATGTAGCTCGAATGCGGGTCCAGCGAAGACAGCATGCCGTTGATGGCGGCTTCGACGAGCTTGTCTTCCTGGGGAGGAGTCACATACTGCGCGCGGACGCGCTCAAAGACGTCGCCGAAAATCGACAACTCCTTGTAAGTGGAAGTGCCAGCGGCTTCCGCCGGCGCTACCGCCGAGTAGATAACGCCCATCGCGGTCGCACCCATCAATGCGCCGACGAGAACAAGAGAAGCCCTACGTATCATTGCGTGCCTTTCCAGTGTCTTTGGAGGTCCACCAGGGCCGAGAATCGACTGGTTTTCCATCTTTTCGGAATTCAATGTAAAGCGTTGGCCGATCCGTTTCCAGCGCCAATGCGGTCGCGCTCGCGACTCTTTTTTGGCCCATGGTGGCAAGCGGCTCGCCAGCGAAGACGAATCTGCCCGGGCGCGTCTTGATCGCGTCCATGCCGGACAGCACCATGTGATAGCCGTCGCCCGTATCCAGGATGATCATCTGTCCGTAGCTGCGAAACGCGCCGGCATAGACGACCGTGCCGTCGGCGGGAGCCGTGACGAGTGCTTCCGGGCCGGTCGCAACGGTCAGTCCCATCGCGGTGTGGCCGGTTCCATCGTCGTCGCCGAATTGGCGGAGAATATCGCCCGCCACGGGCAACTCCAACTTTTTCTTCAGGTCTGAGAAGGGATATGCGGGCGTAATGCGGTTTTTATCGGGCACGCCGTTCTCGGCAAGGGCCTTCGCCTGTTCGCGCTGCTGTTCGCTCATCTGTGCCCGGCGCGCCTCTTCCGCGCGGGCAGCAGCGGCAGCGTCGCGTACGGAGCCGATCTGGCTTTCTAACGAGGCGACGAGCCCTTCCAGGCTGGTTGCCTGGCCCGCCAGCTCTTCCGCGCGCTTGCGCTCCGCCTCGAGCTGGGCCGTATTTTCCTTGCTGTGCTTGTCGTTCTCCGCAATCAGCAGATCCATGCGCCGCTCCTCCTCCAGACTGTTGGTCACGGTGGCGGTGAAGCTGGCCTTTTCGGCGGCGGTATCGGCCTGCAACTTGCTGAGATCGGTCAGATCGGCGATGAGCTTGTCCGTCTCCTTACGCATTCCGGGTACGACGGCGCCGAGAAGAATGGCGCTGCGCACCGAGGCGAGCGCATCGTCGGGCGTTACCAGCAATGCCGGCGGTGGGTTGCGTCCCATGCGCTCGAGAGCACCCAGCACTTCGGCCAGCAGGGCGCGTCGATCATGCAGGGAAGCGCGGATCTTATCCTCCTTGACGGCAAGATTCGTCAGCGTCTTCTCACTCTGCTGGATCTTGCGATCCAGCTCCTTGCGGCGGGCGGCGCTGTCGATCAGCGCCTGGCGCAGGCTGGCAGTGCTCTTGTCGAGAGAGGCGATGCCGTCTTCCAATTCCTTCGTCTTGCCGGACGAAAGACCGATCGTCTTAGAAAGCGCATCGAGCTGCGCGCGGGTTTCGTCACGCTTACGGGCAAGGTCCGCCGCCGGGTCAGGTGCCTCCTGCGCGGACGGCGGTGTAGAAGAGCGATCGTCGGGTGCTTGCGCCGCGATGGCATCGGCTTCCTGGGCGAGGGCGACGTTTTCTTGGGAAAAAGGGCCTGCCATATAGACGCCCATGCCGAGCGTTGCCGCCAAAGCTGGCAGCACGATACGCGAAAGCATGGGCGGGGCTTTTCTCATCCAGTCGGTTCGGCCTGGTCCCTTCGGATCGCGCAAAAATAAGCTGATTTGCCGCGATCATCCAGGAAGCATCGTCATTTTTAGGGCGGGAATCAAAACACGCCTGTGTGAGCGTTTCGTTAACGCAAAAACGGCGAAAGCCAAACTGTTTTCAAAACGGATGGAGCAATCATACCCGGTGGTAGGGGTGCCCGGAAAGGATTGTCACGGCGCGGTAGAGCTGTTCGGCAATCAGGATGCGCACAAGCTGGTGCGGCCAAGTCAGCTTGCCCAGGCAAATGGTCAGGTCGGCCTTGTCGTAGAGGGCGGGGTCAAGGCCGTCGGCGCCGCCGATGGCGATCGTCAGGTCGCGCTTGCCCTGATCGCGGTATGCCCCGAGCATGGCGGCGAAGGCTCCGCTGTCGAGCGCCTTGCCGCGTTCGTCGAGAAGGATGAGGACGCCGCCTTCGGGATGTGCCTTCTGCAGCAGGCCCGCCTCTTCGCGCTTGCGGGTCTCGCTATTGGAGGCGCGGCTTTCTGCAACCTCGGTCATGCGCGCCATTTCCAGGCCGATGGCGGGCCCGGCCTTGGCGAAACGGTCGAGATAGCGGGCCGCAAGATCCTTTTCAGGGCCGGCTTTCAGCCGTCCCACCGCAAAAAGACCTATCCGCATTCCCGCTCCCACGCACATCCGCCGTCATGGCGGCACAAAACGAAACTCTTGCCGGAGGCTCATCTCCGGCGATGTAAGGCTGCGTACCGAGCCGGGAAAGCGTTCCTGGCGTCGTTAGTGCAGCGTGCCTTCGTCGAGATCGGGTGCTGCCCACATCTTTTCGATGTTGTAGAACTCGCGGATCTCGGGTCTGAAGACATGAACGATGATGTCGCCGGTGTCGATCAACACCCAGTCGCCGCCATCAAGACCCTCGACGCGGGCATTGCCGAAGCCCTCGTCCTTGAGATCGGTCATGAGATGGTCGGCAATCGCCAGGACATGGCGGCTCGATCGGCCGGAGACGACGACCATGTAGTCTCCAAGCGCAGACTTGCCAGCAATGTCGATGGTGACGATATTTTCGGCCTTGGAGTCCTCGAGGCTTGCGAGGACGGCTTGCAGGGCGCGGGCAGCGGCATCGGCGCCACGTTCCGAGCTCTTCGGGATAACGAGAGGCGTTCTTCCCTTGGCGTGTACTGTTGTCAGTGCTCTTCCTTCCTTGAGTAACAGAACATGCACGTGAATGATCTGAGTCGATCACGTTACAAAGATAGGCATCAAAGCATTAAGGTTTCAAGACGCAGGCCGGCAACTTCGGCCATTCGGGACAAGGATTTGTGTCTGAATAGTGCGCTTTCGCACCAGATATGGGCGAATATTCATGCCGAAGACGAAAATCAGCCCGCCTGGTGCACTCCGTCGACAAGAATAAGGTTGCGGCTGAGGGCTTGGTCGCGGACCTCGAGAGCATGCGCATATTCCGACGACCCGTACCAGGCTCTTGCTCGTTCCACATCCGGAAATTCCACGATCACGATCGCATTCGGCGACCAATCGCCCTCCAGTCGTTCGATCGGGCCGCCACGGACCAGATAGTGGCCGCCATACCGGGCGATAGAGGCAGCCGCGCGCGTCCGGTAGGTCTGGAAGGCTTCGCTATCCCTGACGGTGACATCGGAAATGATATAGGCCGGCATCGGTTTCCTCCTCTCAAACCTCAAGGCTGGCGCGGTCCGTACTCGCGCGCCAATGCGTTTTTCTTGAAGATTAGATAGGCCGGTTCAACCGCTTGTCCATTTCCGTCGGCATGTACAGCCGGACGAAGGCCACGTATAGATTATGCAGATATCAACTGCTTACAGACACCATGACAGATGCTCCGCAGCCACCGTTGAAGCCCATTCTCCGCATCAGCTTTTCGGGGCAGGATCGGCTTGGGCGCGGCAAGATGGAGCTTCTCGAGCATATTCAGGAGACCGGCTCGATCTCGGCCGCCGGCCGTGCCATGGATATGTCCTACCGCCGAGCCTGGCTGCTCATCAGCGAACTCAATCACATGTTCCGCGAACCGGTCGTGGAATCGCAGCGTGGTGGTCAAAAGGGTGGCGGCGCTGCCCTGACGCCCTTCGGCGAGGAGTTGTTGAGGCGCTTTCGCGGTATGGAAATGACGCTGCGAGCGGCAATAGCCGACGACCTGAACTGGCTCGAAGCCAATCGGAGCTCGGCGGACGCTTCTGCGAAAAAATCCTGACTAATGTTCGAGCGCCACGGTTTTGATGACCGCATGGATCGGCAGCCCGATCCGCAGCCCCAGTCTTTCGGCCGAGAATTGCGTGATGCGGGCAGTGACGATGTCGCCGCCGCAATCGACCTTGATCTCAGTCGCCCCGTCAGCCGCCGTGCCGATTCCCAGCACTTTGCCATCGAGAATATTCAAGGCGCTCAGGCCCTCCGGCCGCGTCGTTGCCAGCATGACGTCACGGGCAGGAATATGGACGCGCACGGTCTTGCCGACAGCCGCCGCCTGGCCCGGCACAAAGAGCTTTGCAGTCTTCAGAGCAACCACTGTCAGATGATGGCGATCGTCGATCGCCTCGACGCGGCCTTCCAGCAGCACACCGGCTTCGCGGCGGTCCGCCGCAAGCGGGCCGGAGAGCTGGCTAAAGACGTCGACGGCAGCGCCGATCGTCTCGACCTTGCCGTCGCGCATGACGACGACGCGGTTGGCAAGGCGTGCCACCTCGGCGATGGAGTGGCTGACATAGATGATCGGGATCTTCGTCTCGTCGCGCAGCCGTTCGAGATAGGGAAGGATTTCCGCCTTGCGGGCTTCATCGAGCGCCGCAAGCGGCTCGTCCATCAGCAGGAGCCGCGGCGAAGAGAGCAGGGCACGGCCGATCGCGACGCGCTGTTTCTCGCCGCCGGAAAGTTTGGTCGGCCTGCGATCGAGCAACGCGCCGATGCCGAGCAGATCGACGACCCGGTCAAAGCTTTCACCGCGCTCGCTCTTGGGTGCGAACCAGCGGCTGTAATTCAGGTTCTGCCGCACGGATAGATGCGGGAACAGGCGTGCCTCTTGAAAGACATAGCCGAAGCGGCGGCGGTGACGCGGCACGAAGATCTGCTTGGTCGTATCGGCGAGCACGGTATCGTCAAGGCTGACATGGCCGTGATCAGGGCGCGTCAGGCCGGCAATGATGCGGACGATCGACGTCTTGCCCGAGCCGGAGCGGCCGAAAAGAGCTGTCACGCCGCCATCGGAGGTGAATGCAGCCTCCAGCGAAAAGGTGTCGAGGCGGTGGCGGATATCGACCGAGAGCGTCATTCGAAATCCACCCTGCGGCCGGCGAGATAGGCAAGGAATTCCGAGGCAAGCAGCGCCGCCATGGAAATGACGATGGCGACGATGGTGAGGCGCATGGCGCCGGCATCGCCGCCTGGAACCTGCGTGAAGGTGTAGATCGCCGAAGACAGCGTTTGTGTCTCGCCGGGAATGTTGGAGACGAAGGTGATGGTGGCGCCGAATTCACCCATGGCCTTGGCGAAGGAGAGGATCATGCCGGCGATGACGCCGGGCAGGATCAGCGGCAGCGTCACGGTCACGAAGGTCCAGATGGGGCTGGCGCCCAATGTGCCGGCGGCTTCCTCCAGCTTGCGGTCGACGGCTTCGACCGACAGGCGAATGCTTCGGACCATCAGCGGAAAGCCCATGACGCCGCAGGCAAGTGCGGCACCCGTCCAGCGAAAGGAGAAGACGAGGCCGAGATATTGCTCGAGCAAAGATCCGATCGGCCCTTTGCGGCCGAAGAGAATGAGAAGGATGAAGCCGGTGACGACGGGCGGCAGGATCAGCGGCAGGTGAATGAGGCCATTGAGGATTGACTTGCCCCAAAAGCGGCCACGCGCAAGCAGAAGTGCTGCGCCGATGCCGAAGGGCAGACTGACCAGCATGGCGACAATGGAAACGCGCAGGCTCAGCTCTATGGCCGTCCATTCGTCGCTGCTTAAACCCAACGCGTCCAAATCCCGTCCCTTAAACATCTCGGGCCCGCCACGACCGGCGAGCCTGATGATTGAACCTTCCTTGCCCGATCAGCGGCAATGACGCTCATGGCTTCAGGATGGTGAAGCCCTCATGCTCGAAGAAGGGAACAGCCTTAGCCGATTTCAGAAAATTGAAATAGGCTTGTACATCCGGGTTCTTGCTGCCGCTGGTGATGGCGATCGGGTAGACGATCGGTGAATGGCTGTCGGCGGGGAAGGTGCCGACGACGGCAACGCCCGGATCGGCGGAGACATCGGTCTGATAGACGATACCATAGGGCGCTTCGCCACGCGAAACCAAGGCAAGGGCCGCGCGCACGCTTTCGGCGCCAGCGACCTTCTTTTCAACCGACGACCAGACGCCGAGCTTTTCCAGCGCCGTTTTGCCGTATTTGCCCGCCGGAACCGATTCCGGCTGGCCCATCGCCAGGCGACCGTCGCCGAGCAGGCTAGCCAGATCGAAGCCCTGCTTGATCTCGACCGGCTTCGCCTTGTCCTTGGCGGCGACGAGAACGAGCTTGTTACCCAGCAGGTTGACGCGGCTGTCGTCCTTGATCAGCTTCTTGCCAGCGACATAATCCATCCAGTTGGTGTCGGCGGAGATGAAAACATCGGCCGGCGCGCCGTTTTCAAGCTGTTTTGCAAGCGGACCGCTCGCAGCATAGGAGACGGTAACCTCTTTGCCGGTTTCCTTCGTGAAGGCGGCATCGGCGTTGTCGAGCGCGTTCTTCATGCTGGCGGCGGCAAAGACGACGATTTTGTCGGCGGCGAACACCGGTGTTGGAATGACCGAAAGGCCGAGCCATGCAGCTGATGCTGCGGCGGTTGCAAGCTTGATCCATTGGCGTCGGCTGGTGGTCATTTCAATTCTCCCCAAAGATGTCGACATATTTCGAGAGATATAACGACGGACGAAGCTTGGCTAGGGATGTGTTCGCAAAAATATATCGCGATAAGGCCGCGTAACCCTACGAATTCTATGGATTTTCCGTGGCGCGGCGCATGTGAACGGCTTTGGGCATTACAAAAATGCATGACTGACTTTGCCCAGTGGATTGGCGAACGCTCACGAAGCGAGACATAACGTTACGAACCGTGGGGTCTCGCGTCATTCTTTCGCCGAATTCAGTCCGGACACTGAAAAACAAGCGGCGCTCAATTTGTAAAAGAAGCGTTTTTTGGGCAGAAAATTTCCGTAGCCATGCGTTATATGCATTGCTGCATTGCGCAATCGCCCATTTATCAATCGGCGAAATCTGGTAAAACATAATCATCGAGACGGCGATCTCCTCCTCCCAATGCCGTCCGATATGGATCAGCAACTCTCCTCCTCCCAGTTGCTGATCAGGTTCAAAAGCCCGACGCACCTCCTCCCGCGTCGGGCTTTTTATTTTCCAGACCATTCCAGAAGATCGATGGGATTATTGTGCGGCTCGCAACGCTGTCGAGCTGAGCGTTGAGCGTGGTCCGTGGATGAAGGTCCAGGCCGGCGCCCGCTTCTTCCAGAGTACGCGAGCATCATCTTCGTCGACGCGTGCGTAGTGGAAAGTCTTTGCCATCTTGGCCGAGAGGTAGGAGAGCGTCGATCCCGGCCGGTCGATAACGGCGATCGGGAAGGTTTGCGCGATTTCCTGCCACTTCTGCCAGCGATGGAACGTATTCAGGCTGTCGGCGCCCATGATCCAGATGAAGTGAACATGGCGGTTGCGCGCCTTCACATGCGCCAGCGTATTGGCCGTGTAGCTCATGCCCAGCGTCTGTTCGAAGGCTGTCACCTTGATACGCGGATTGTGGAGGATCTGCTCGCTAAGCGCGATGCGCTCGGCAAGCGGCGCCAGATGATTGCGGCTCTTCAACGGGTTGCCCGGCGTTACCATCCACCAGAGCTGATCAAGGCCCAGCCGGCGGATGGCGATCTCGGCGACGAGTGCATGGCCTTCATGCGGCGGGTTGAATGAGCCGCCGAAAAGACCGACCACCATGCCGCGCTCGGCATGGGGCATGCGCAGATAGCGTTGATCAACCTCTTCTTTCAGCACGTCAGGGCCGTATCTGTCCGGTGCCGCGAACGCGATATTTGAAGGAGGTGAGCTGCTCGACGCCAACAGGCCCGCGCGCATGCATCTTGCCGGTAGCGATGCCGATTTCCGCGCCCATGCCGAATTCGCCGCCATCGGCAAATTGCGTCGAGGCATTGTGCAGCAGGATCGCCGAGTCGATCTCCGTGAAGAAGCGCTCGACGATAGCGGGGTCCTCGGCAATCACGGCTTCGGTGTGGTTCGACGAATATTTACCGATATGCTCGATTGCGCCGGAAATCCCATCGACCAAGGCCACCGAGATGATCGCGGCCAGATATTCCGTTGTCCAGTCTTCTTCCGTTGCTGCCTTTAGGCCGGGTGCGAGCTTCAGCACATCGGCCGAAGCGCGAATTTCGCAGCCTGCCGCGGCAAGTCCGTCGAGCAGTGGCTTCAGATGGGTGGAGGCGACCTTCTTGTCGACGAGCAGCGTTTCGGCAGCGCCACAGATGCCCGTGCGGCGCATTTTGGCATTGACGACGATGGATTCCGCCATGTCCAGATCGGCCGAGGCATCGATATAGATGTGGCAAAGGCCTTCAAGATGGGCAAAGACCGGCACGCGCGCTTCGGTCTGGACGCGGGCAACGAGGCTCTTGCCGCCGCGCGGCACGATAACGTCGATATTGCCTTCGAGGCCGCGCAGCATGGCGCCGACGGCGGCGCGATCGCTGACAGGCACGAGCTGGATGGCATGTTCCGGCAGGCCTGCCGCCTTCAACCCTTCGACCAGGCATTCATGAATCGCCTGCGAGGAGCGGCGCGAATCACTGCCGCAACGCAGGATCACGGCATTGCCGGCCTTGAGGCACAGCGCGCCGGCGTCGGCCGTCACGTTCGGTCTGCTTTCGAAGATAACGCCGATGACGCCAAGCGGCGTGCGGACGCGCTCGATCTTCAGGCCGTTCGGGCGGTCCCAGGCAGCGATGACTTCGCCGACGGGATCGGCGAGGGCAGCGATGGCGCGAATGCCTTCGGCCATCTCGGCGACGCGCTTGTCGTTCAGCGTCAGGCGATCGACGAAGGAGGCAAGCATATCGGTGCCTTCGACGTCTTTCAGGTCTTTGGCGTTTTCAGCGAGGATATGATCCTTGCGGGCCAGAATGGCATCCGCCATGGCATTCAACGCCTTGTTCTTGCTCTCGGTCGAAGCAAAGGCCAGAGGTCGCGACGCAGCCCGAGCCTTGCGGCCGATATCGTTCATCAGCGCGTCGATGTCGGGGCTTTGTGCGACTGTATCAAGCATGAGCTTCATCCTTCTTCGATTTCTCGGCCTTCGTCTTGACGGATGACGTCATGACAAGGTCGTCGCGATGCACCATGGCGGCGCGGCCGGCATAGCCGAGGATCGCCTCGATCTCAGCCGATTTGCGACCGGTGATCTGGCGGGCCTCTTCGGCATCGTAGCTGACAAGGCCGCGGGCGATCTCCCGGCCGGAGGGGCCGATGACAGCGACTGTGTCACCGCGGCCGAAATGGCCGACGACGCGGCGCACACCGGCGGGCAGCAGGCTCTTGCCGGCGCCAAGGGCGGTCACGGCGCCATCGTCGACATGCAATTCGCCGGCCGGCTGCAGCTGCCCGGCAATCCAGGTCTTGCGGGCGGTAACGGGCGTACCCGATGGCGCAAACCAGGAGGAGCGGGCGCCGCTTTCGATTGATTTCAGCGGCCGGTCCGTCTTACCCGATGCAATAATCATGGCGCAGCCGGCGCCGGTTGCGATCTTGCCGGCATCGATCTTGGTGCGCATGCCGCCACGCGACAGCTCGGAAGCGGCACCGCCGGCCATGGCTTCGATCTCGGGCGTGATTTCGGCGATCGTATCGAGGAATTTCGCTTGGGGGTCGAGATGCGGCGGGGCTGTATAGAGCCCGTCGATATCCGACAGCAGCACCAGCAGATCGGCGCCGGTCATGGTTGCGACGCGGGCCGCGAGGCGGTCATTGTCGCCATAGCGGATTTCGCTGGTCGCGACCGTATCGTTCTCGTTGATGATCGGCACAGCGCCGATCTTCAGGAGCTGGTTGATGGTGGCGCGGGCGTTGAGGTAACGGCGGCGCTCTTCGGTATCGCCGAGCGTCAGCAGGATCTGGCCGGCGACGATATTGTCATGCGACAGGCTTTCCGACCAGGCGCGGGCCAGCGAGATCTGGCCGACGGCCGCCGCCGCCTGGCTTTCTTCCAGCTTCAGCGCACCGGAGGGCAGGTCGAGCACGGAGCGCCCAAGCGCGATTGCGCCCGAGGAGACGACCAGGATATCGATGCCCTTGGCCTTCAGTGCGGCGATATCGGCGCACATGCCGTCGAGCCAGGATTTCTTCAAGCCGGTCTTGCGATCGACCAGGAGAGCGGAGCCGATCTTGATGACGATGCGGCGGTAGCGGTCGAGCGGCTTGCGGGCAGTCATCCCTGATGATCCCCGTCTTCGCTACGCTCGTCGGCGTCCTCATCGTCGGAAAGCTGCATGTCGCGATGCCGCACTTTGGGGGTCTTTGCCGGCTTGTCCGCTTCGCCGGCATTGGCTTCGACGATCACGTCGCGCAGCGCGCGCAGCACTTCCGTCATGCCGCGGCCGGTGACGGCGGAAATCTGGAAGGGTGTTCTGCCACAGGCCCGCGCCAGTTCGCGCGTCTTCTTCTTCAGCGTTTCTTCGTCCACCACGTCGATCTGCGAGAGAGCGACGATTTCAGGCTTGTCGGGGATGCTGTTGCCGTAAGCTTCGAGCTCGTGCTTCACGGTCTTGTAGGCCTTGCCGACTTTCTCTTCCTGTGCGGAAACCAGATGCAGCAGCACGCGGGTGCGCTCGACATGGCCGAGGAAGCGGTCGCCGATGCCGACGCCTTCATGGGCGCCCTCGATCAGGCCGGGAATGTCGGCGAGAATGAATTCCTGCCCATCGATGGTGGCGACGCCGAGATTGGGGTGCAGCGTCGTGAACGGATAGTTGGCGATCTTCGGCCGGGCGCGGCTGACGGCTGCAAGAAAGGTCGACTTACCTGCATTCGGCAGGCCGACGAGACCGGCGTCGGCGATTAGCTTCAGCCGCAACCAGATGGTCTTTTCTTCGCCCGGCAGGCCGGGATTGGCCCAATCGGGCGCCTGATTGACCGAGGATTTGAAATAGGCGTTGCCGAAGCCGCCATTGCCGCCAGCGGCAAGGCGGAAACGCTGGCCTTCCTGCGTGATGTCGCAGATCAGGGTTTCGCCATCTTCCTCGAAGATCTGCGTGCCGACAGGCACCCTCAGCGTCACGTCTTCGCCCTTCGCGCCGGCGCGGTTCTTGCCCATGCCGTGCGTGCCGATGGTGGCTTTGAAATGCTGCTGGTAGCGGAAGTCGATCAGCGTATTGAGGCCGTTGACGGCCTCGACCCAGACATCGCCGCCGCGACCGCCGTCGCCGCCATCCGGGCCGCCGAATTCGATGAATTTCTCGCGGCGGAAGGAGACGCTCCCCGCGCCGCCGTCGCCTGACTTGATATAGACCTTTGCTTCGTCGAGAAATTTCATCTTACGTCCGTCACCCGGTGTCGGCGCACATCCCTTTGGATCGAATGGGATTCACAAAAGCCTATGCGCTCTTTTCAATGTCTGCCGCTCCTTCTGCATCCAAAAGACACGTCCGGCGGCGTTTGCCCGTCATGTCGCCTTCGATATAGGCGCTTCGGGCTGAGGTCAAAGAATATCGTGCGGTTCCAGTGCCATAAAGAGGCGGAACCGCATGATTGGTATGACGGCCATCGCCGAACGGGCCGGCGATGGCCAATTTCGGGGTCTTAAGCCGCCTGCGAGAGCCGCAGCGCGCCCGGCTTCAGCACGGTTTCGATATGCGGAACCATGGTGTTGCGGGCGAAGCTGTAGATCTCCGAGCAACCGGTGATCTCGAAGCCGAGCTTCTGCTGCAGCTTCAAGGATGCCGGGTTGTCGGCGAAGGCGCCGGAATAAACGGCGACTTCGGGCATGCGGCGGGCAAAACGTTCGAGCGCAGCCTTGACCGCTTCGGTCATGATGCCTTGCCGCCAGTAGAAGCGGTTCAGCCAATAACCGAGGTGCCAGCGGCCGTGGCGAAGCTCGATGCCGAGGCAGCCGATATGGGCATCATCCTGCTCGGTGATGGCGAGCTCCCAATCGACACCGAGGCCGGAGGTGTGCTCGATCAACCAGTCGAGCGCATCCTGCCGGTCATAGGGCGCGGGGACGCGGGCCAGCATGCGGGTGACGGCGAAATCCGAAAGCGATTCCGCAATCATATCGGCATCGCTGAGCCGGTGCGGGCGCAGCGTCAGTCGGCCGGTCTGGATGACCGGCGTCGGTCCCGGCATCAGGATGCGGGCATCGCGGCGGGTGAGGGCGAGAGCGTTCATCTCATACCTCCCCAGCTGCGCAGCGAGATCCAGGTCTTGCGGTCAAGCCTGTACCATTCGACCGGAACTGTGCTGCCGAGTGCCAGAGATGCGGCAAGGCCTGATCCTTGGAACTGGAAGCCGCACTTCTGGACGACCCGCCTCGATGCGACGTTCGTCACCCGGCAACGGGCGTCGATCTGCGCCACGTTCTCACGCGTGCGGAAGACCATGTCGATGAGGGCATGGGCCGCTTCCGTGGTATAGCCCTGGTTCCAGTGGGGCTCGCCCAGCCAGTAACCGATCTCGACCGTGTTCGGATCGCCCGTGGGTTCCACCCCGCAGCAACCGAGAAAGGCGCCGTTGTCGGCTTTGGTAATCGCATAGACGCACTTGCCAATCTCGCCAAGCTTCGTGCGTCGCACGAAATCGGCGGCATCATTGGTCGTATACGGGTGCGGCATACGCGATACCATAGTGGCGACGTTGGCGTTGTTGGCGAGATGGGCAAGGGCGTCGATGTCTTCTTCGTGGGGCGCGCGCAGAACGAGCCTTTCCGACAATAAGACGGGGCAATCGGTCCTTAACCTGTCCGGCCTCAGCCGTTCTTCGGGAGACCTTGATTGGTCTTCCCTTAACAATTCGCCTTGCATGGTTCAGTCCTCCTTGGTTGAGGGTAAAGAAAAAGGGGAGATGGCGCCCCATCTCCCCTGTTTTCTGGACTGAACCTGATGCGCTCAGCCGGGTCGATGAGACGCCGGCTGTTTTAGAGCGCTACCGGCTTATTCCGCTGCTTCCGCTTTCGGCATTACAGACACGTACACGCGGCCATTGGCCTTCGTACGGTAATTCACGTTGCCCGCCGTAAGCGCAAAAATCGTGTGATCCTTGCCGAGGCCAACGTTGGAACCCGGGTGCCACTGCGTGCCGCGCTGACGCACGATAATGTTGCCTGCGATGACGGCTTCGCCGCCGAACTTCTTCACGCCAAGGCGCTTGGATTCGGAATCGCGACCGTTGCGCGAGGAACCGCCAGCTTTTTTGTGTGCCATTG